>UMCH01074000.1_pt1 | contig 61546 bp, 59 predicted proteins | sample 1964201 | NCBI WGS metagenome assembly UMCH01 (sample SAMEA4835965, study PRJEB28245) | human gut metagenome | biome: gut microbiome; material: fecal sample | place: Denmark | collected 2008 | reverse complement strand
TTGGTTTTTGCCTACTTACAATTCTTAATTCTGTTGTATTATTTTCTTGATGAATATTAATAATACAATATTTATGATTCAGCATTTCTACTTCTTTTTTATCATAAGCAACACATTTCCATACACTGCCTCTTAAATCTTGTAAAAGTTCTTCTGGCGTTCCTGTTAATATCTTTTTACCTGCTTTCATCACAATAATTTCATCTGCAATAAATTCAATATCTGATACAATATGAGTTGATAATATTACAATTTTATCTTGTGAAAAACTACTAATTAAGTTTCTAAACTTTACCCTTTCTTTTGGGTCTAGTCCTGCTGTTGGCTCATCTAAAATTAGAATCTTTGGGTTATTTAACATTGCTTGTGCAATTCCTAATCTTTGTTTCATTCCTCCAGAAAATGTCTTTACTTTTTGTTTTTTTTCATTTTCCAAATTAACTATTTGTAATAACTCATTCACTCTCATTTCAGCCTTTTCTTTTGATAATCCCTTTAATGCAGCAATATACATTAAAAAATCATAAGCTGTAAAATCTGGATAGTATCCAAAATCTTGTGGTAAATAACCAAGAACTTGTCTGTAATCCTCCCCTAGTTCTTTTATATCTGTTCCATTATATTTAATTTGACCAGAAGTTGGATTTTGAATATCACATATCATTCTCATAAGTGTTGTTTTTCCTGCTCCATTTGCACCAAGTAATCCATAAACTCCTGGTTTTAGTTTTATAGAAACTCTATCCACTGCAATTTTATTTTTATATTGTTTTGTTAGCCTATCTATTGCAAGTTCCATATATAATCATCCTCCTCTTCATAAAATTGATAAACAGCTTTTATAAAATAAAATACTGTTATAATTAATAAAACTAACCATACTAAAACACTTGAAGTTTCATAAACACTAGGAAACTTTATATTAATTTTAAATAAAATCGCATTGATTAATAACATTATCGTCATATTTACAATTTCGTTTGACTTATTTTTTAATAAACGCATTGTTAAAATGTTAGCAACATTGGTTATCATAAATGGCACTAAAAAATAAAGAATTAATACATAACTTTCCTGTTCAAAATGAGTTCCAGTCATAACTGCAAATACTGTCATTATACATAAATTAATAAATGTATTAATTATTAATTTAATTGAAATCAATTCTTTTAAGTCCATTTTACAACTCATTTCAATTTCATACATATTATATTTAAAACTTTTCTCTAACTCCATTATTTGAAGAAATGCTAATATTGGCATTACAAGTGATAAAATTAGCCTTGTTTTCTCAAAATTCATAGATTTTATAACTAATATTCCTACCAATAATAGAATAAATTGGAAAAGAAAAGTAATTTTACTCATAAAAGGAATATATCTTTTTATCTTTTCAAAATAGCTTTCCTTTACTGTTATTTCTGTATTTGCTATTTCCATTTTTAATATTTCTATTGATTGCCTTTTTTTATTTTCATCTATACTTGGCAATTCTCTTTTGTTTAAAATTTCTCTCCACTTATCCATCTAATTAAAAGTCCTCCTTTCCTAAATACCTACTCAATTTTTCTATTCCCTGCTTTAGTCTTGATTTAATGGTAGGTACTTTTTCATCAAGTATTTTAGATATATCTTTAATTTTCAAACCTTCATAATACTTCAAAATAATTACTTCTTTTTGTTTTTCTGGTAGCTCTTTTAATGCTTTATCAATTGAATTTTTTTGTTCTATTCTTGATAATTCATTAGAATCATTTTCTTTATAAGTTTGATTATCATCTAATTCTTCTAACTCCACTTTATTCTCGTCAAAATAAGTGTTACATACATTCATTGCTATTGTAATTAAATAACTTTTAAATTTTCCTCTATGTTTATATGTTCCTATATATTTAATCAATTTCAAGAATGTTTCCTGTGTTAAATCATAAGAAAGTGAGCTATTTCCTGTTTTATAATAACAAAATCTATAAATATCATCATAATATTTCTCAATTAATATCTCTAATAATTCTTTATTTCCGTGCTGTATTTTATAGATTAATTCTTTATCTTCCAAGTAAATACCTCCTTTCTTTCTTTTATAAACTAGCTTACATATAATATAACCTAAAAAAATATAAAAAAGATTTAAAATTTTATTAAATTTTTAAATTTTTTCATTTTAAAGTCATCATTTCAACTTGATTTTCTTTTATTTCCCTACTTTCTTAAAAATATGTATAAAAAAATCAAAAAATTATACACATTTTTATTTAATATATAATTTTTTTAAAATTTATATATTAATATTGCAAGTATTATGAAAGAAACTGCAAACAGACTTATCAATAATTTTAAGCTACTTTCATCTCTAGTTTTTGGTGTTTCTATCATTTGGTCTTCAATTCCAAACGAATAAATTTAATTTTCATTTTTTTCTATTTTATTTCCATCAACAAAAAGAGATATTGATTAGATTCAATACCTCGTAATTTTTTATTATTTAATTTTTGTAATATTTGCTAAAGTATTTTGATTTACTTATTGTAATTTATCTCTTACTTATAGCTATTTACTATTCTATTGTTGTTTTCCATAATCCATGTTTGTTGCAATAAGCATATAATGTTGCACCAGATATATATGGAAATCTAGTTTCCGTTGCTTGCTCTGGATGTAATTTCACACGAGTTATTCTATTTTCTGATACTTGTGCAATCCACATTATATAATGTTCCTTTTCCATTGGATGTTCTACTTCTCCAACACTTACTACTATTTCATCTTCTACTTTTTTATATATTGGTATATGTTTTTCAGTTGCTGCATCTGTAGTATTAGCTTTCATTTCTTCCATTTTTCTACCACAACAAGTTATATGTTGTACATCTCCATCAATTATTTCTATTATATTGTCACATATTGGACATTTTAAAAATTTTGCATTTTCTTTCATTTAAAATTCCTCCTTTTATTAATATTATACTTATTTAAATTGTAATTTGTATTTATCTATTTGATTTCAAACTCATTTGAATATATATCAACATAACCATTATCATAAACTGGTTTTACTATTCTATATATTCCATTATTTAATTTTCCATAATACTTTTCTATGTTTAATTTTTGTGTTAACTGGTTATCTGCATTTAATTTATAAGCAATATCAATCCAAGTTAAATCATCAGAAATATAATCCAAATCTTTCCACTCGTTATCAACTTTTTCTTGAACTCTAAATTCAACGCCCCAACCATATTTGTCTTCATTATTATCTGCTATTTTTATAGTAAGTTCATTCCTTGATATTGTATCTTCCACAACTGTTATTGTTACATTTTCTGGACATGGTGTAGTTGTATTTGAACTATATTTTTCTTGATAGTTTTCCATTATCACATTTAATCCTTGACCTATACTAATTGGAAAATATTTCGGACCAATTACACAACTATAAGATCCATTTTCTTTATCTTTAAAGGTTATTATATAATCCCCATAATATTTATTCCATTCTATATTTACATACTCAAATTGCATTTCAGGAAAATTATTTTTCATATATTTTATTCCATATATTTTTCCTATTTGTTTTGGAATAACTCCTCCAAACCATAATACAATTATTACTAAAACTAGAATACCTATAATTATTAAATTTTTTTTCATAAGTTACATTCCTACAAATTACTATTTTTTAATTATATTTATAAATTCTCTATATTCAATTATTTTCTTTAACTCTATTTTAGTCATCACTTAGCAAGTCTTTTGGACTCTTCCTTAAAATATTTATTGATGATATCATTAAAGATATTATAAGTACTAAAGACATAAATAAAATTACACACATTATTGTTTGTGATGATATATTAATATCCAAACTTGTTAGAGTTTTATTAAAACCATCAACTTCTGCTCCACCTCCAAGTTGAGTTGATGCAGATTGCTTTGCTAATTGTTTTGTTATGCTTTCAGTAACTTTATTTAGTATACTATTTCCAAGCATATTTCCTGTGTAAACGGCCAAAAAGTAAGAGCCTACAAATGCTGGAATAGAAATGAACAATAATTCAATTAAAAATTGTCCAAAAATTGTTAATTTTGATATTCCTAATGACAGAAAAATTGCAATTTCTCTTTTTCTAGCATTCATCCATAAAATTAATAATAATGAAACTATGATTCCTGCAAATATTAATGAACCAATAAATAATTTATTAGCAATTGAATATATGTCAGATATTGATTGCTGTAATGCAGGATAATTTGATGAACTTTTAACTAATGTGTATTGTTTCCAGTTTATATCAAGCTTTTCGACATTTTTTATCACTTGTTCTAAATTCTTATCACCTTTTACAAAAAATGTTGCATCTTGATATACTGCAGTATCTTCTGTATTTCCATAAACTTTAGCTGCAGTATCAAGATCTGTTATCAATGTATTTTCATAAAGTTCTTGAGCAGATGTTACATTACTATTATTATGTCCATCAAATAAACCTTTTATTTCTACTTCTATTGTTTCATTTGCTCCTTTTTCGTTATCTGCATCAAATAAATTAGATTTTATTTTTATCTTATCACCAATTTTCAAATTATTCTTTTTTGCTAAATCTTTATGCATTAAAATTTTATTTTTATCTTGATTGATTAAATGTTCACCTTCAACTAGTTTATAGACTCCTGAAACAAATTTATTTTCTTTTAGTGAATTATTAACCCCTGTTAGCATAACAGTTCTTTTAAAATTTTGAGCTCTTTCAGATGATTGATTTACAGTTGTGGCTTGTGTTTCTATAATATCATAATCAGCTAAATCGGCTACACTATTTATTCTTTTTACATAATCGTAAATATCTTTAGACTCAGCTATTTTTTTTATATCTTTTCCTTTTATATTTCCTCCTCCTCTTGGAGTACCAAAATTCACTCTTCTATTTATCTCCATAGAAAAACTATTTGTTATATTTTTAAAAGTTTCTTCTGAAGCTCTATCTGTAGCATCTTTTATTGCCAAACTAATCAGGCATAGTGTTGACATAGCTAGAACTACTAATAATATTATTATTGACTTTAAACTTTTTCTAGTCACATACGCAAAAGCATTTTTTACCATAACTCCACCCTCCTAATTAATCTTACTTATTTTCTTTAATTTTTTGCCACTTAATTCTAAAATAATATCTGCAGAATTTGCAACTTCTTTGCTATGTGTTACAACAATCACACATTTATTTCTTTCTTTAGCTAATTTTTTTAATATTTCTATTATTTCACCAGCTGTGTCATTGTCAAGGTTTCCAGTAGGCTCGTCTGCTAAAATTACTGGTGCTTCTGAGACTAATGCTCTTGCAATAGCTACTCTTTGTTGTTGTCCACCTGATAATTTTAGTACATTTCTATTTATTTGATTTTCATTAAGTCCTAATTCTAGTAAAATTTCTTTTGAAGCTTTTTTGTTTACTAATCTAATATTCTCTAGTGGTGTTAAATAATCAATTAAATTATAATTTTGAAATACTAATGATATATTGTTTTTTCTGTGATTAGTATATCCTGTTTTTTCGATATCTTCATTTTTAAATAAAATTTTACCTTTTTGTGGTTTATCTAAACCTGCCAATAATGAAAGTAATGTTGATTTTCCTGCCCCTGATTTTCCAATTATTGCATAAAATTGTCCAAGTTCAAATTTTTGGTTTACAGATGATAAAACTTTTTCTCTTGAATTTGAATAATTGTATGTTACATCTTTTATTTCTAATATATTCATTATACTACTCTCCTAACTTATTTTTGATAATATTTCCTTTGGTTTTTTTATTAATATCATTGCACATGAAATGGCAACTGATAAAAAAATTACTATTAATAACATTCCATAACTTTGTAAAAATGTAATTAATTTTGATACTGTATCATCATTTTTTAATAAATTTTGAATAATCATTGTTGAATTATCATTATGTATAAATGTCCCTATAATCTGATCTGATATAATATTTCCTAAAAAAAATGATACAAATATAGATGGCAAAGATATAAATATCAACTCAAATATAAATTGAAATATAATTTTTAATTTACTTGTTCCAATTGATAATAATATTCCTATTTCATGTATTCTTTCTCTTAACCATAAGATTAGTATTAATGAAAGAACTATTACTCCACTAATTATAATAGAACATATCATAATTTTTATAATATATTTTATTCCATTTACAGATTCTAATACTTCTTGAAATATGCCATCATTTTTTTCAATTGTATATTTTGTTAAATCTATTTTTAATTCTTTGATTTTATTAAAAGATATATTGGATTCTTCAAAATTATCTGAATATACAGTAATCTTATTTGCAATTTTATTGTTGTGTGTTTTATTTAATGCTTTTTGACTTGATTCATAATCAATAAATAACATATTTTCACTAAAATCAGATGATAATCCTGTATATTTTTCTTGCTTTTTTCCAGTAAAAATGCCAATTACCTCAAATTCATATTCTTTTTTGACCTCATTATTATCTAATTGGTCTAAATCTATTAGTTCTAAATTAATTTTGCTATGTAATTTCAAATTATTCTTTTTAGCAAGTTCTTCATGTATAAGTATTTTTTCTCTATCATTTTTTTCAATATGTCTTCCGTCAATAATAGTAAAAATCCCACTATTAAATAAAACATTATTTTTAGTACTATTTGTAGATTCGATTGAAAAAGTGTTTTTTAATATTTCCGGTAAATTTTCTCTTTCAACTTTTTGAATTCCATCAACAACTTCAACATTTGTTGCTTTTGCTAAACAATCATATTGAGGAATTATTTCTTTGATTTCTTGTATATTTTCCATTTCTTTAAATTGATTTATTTCAAAATTTTGATTATCTTTTTGTGTTATTGATATAGATGTATTTGAAATTTTATATAAATCATTTTCTAAATTGTTACTCAATTTCATTATGTTTAGACTTGAATATAAAAAAGATAAAACTGTTGTTAAAATAATAAAAAGAATACAAGTTCTTTTCTTTTTTCTTAAAACATATAATATAGCATTTTGGATCATTTTCAAACCTCCTTTAATAGTTTCATTTCTTGTTCTGTAATTTCTCTACAACAACCTTCGGAAATATCAGCAGGCAAATTCAAGTTTCCCATTGTAATTCTATGCAATTCCAATACTTTAGCACCAAAACAACCAAACATACGCTTTATTTGATGATATTTTCCTTCAGTTATTGTTACAAATGCTGTATGAGTATCTTGAACTTCTATAATTGCAGGACAACATATATGATCTTTTAAGACAATCCCTTTTTCAAATTGTTTTATCATGTTTTCATCTATATCAATATCTATTGTTACTCTATAAGTCTTTTTAATATGTTTCTTTGGAGACAATATATTATGAGCAAATTCTCCATCATCAGTAATAATCATCATTCCAGTAGTATCTTTGTCTAATCTTCCTGCTGGAAATAGTCCTTTTCTAAAATATTTTTCCGGAATTAAATCTAATACAGTTTTCTGACTTCTATCTTCACTTGCTGATATATATCCTTTTGGTTTATTTAATATTAAATATATATTTCTTTTAAAATCTAATTTTTCATTATCTATATAAATTGTTGATGTTTCTATATCTATTTTTTCATTTACTTTTTTTACTATATTATCATTAATTTTTATTCTACCTTGACTTGCTAGGTTTTTTATTTCACTTCTGGAGTATTTTCCTTGTGATGATATTATTTTATCTATTCTTTCCATTCTAAATTTTATTCCTTTCATATATTATGCTTTAACATAAAGGTGCAAATATTCTCAATATTGCATCAAATACTCTATGGAAATATCCTTTTTTTATATCTTTTTCTTTTACTTCTTTACACTTTTTTTGAGTTTCTATCATGTCAATTTTTAATTCATCTAATATTGAAGATTTATAAAATAATGAATTACATTCAAAATGTAGAAATAAACTTCTATAATCTAAATTTACAGTTCCAATTGTTCCAATATTGTCATCTATTAAACAAGCTTTTGCATGTATAAATCCAGGTGTATATTCAAATATTTTTATACCTGCTTTCAATAATGGTGCATAATAACTTTTTGATAACCTATATACTATCTTTTTGTCTGGAATTCCTGGAATAAATATTCTAACATCTACCCCTCTTTCTGCAGCTTTTATTAATGCGTCCATTAAAAAGTCTCCTATTATCAAATAAGGTGTGTAAAACCACGCATAATTTATAGCTTGTGATAATAAATCTATATATAAGTTATTTGAAATATGTTCTTTATATGCTGGTGAATCATAATATGATATAATATATCCATTTTCATTTTTTCTTTCTGATAAACATTCGTTTATTATATTTGAATCTATCTTTTCATTTGAAAATGCATTCCAAAATTCAATAAACATATAATTATAACTTTTTACAGGTATTCCCGTAAGTTTAAAGCCTATATCTTTCCAATGTCCATATTTTTTCTTTTTGTTGATATACTCATCTGCTAAATTTATTCCACCACTAAAAGCCACATTCCCATCTATAATTAAAATTTTTCTATGATCTCTATTATTTAATGTTCCTTTTATGAAAAATAATGGATTAAATGAAATACATTTTATTCCTCTTGCCTTTAATTGATATACATTTTTTTGTGAAAATGTAGGCAAACTTCCAAAATCATCATATATTAGCCTTACATCAACTCCATCTTTTACTTTTTGTTCAAGTATATCTATTATACTATTTAAAAATATTCCTGGTTCTATAATAAAATATTCTAAAAATATGTATTTTTGTGCTTTTTTTAGCTCTTCTAATATATCAGGAAACATTTCATCTCCTAATTTATAATATTTTATATTTTCAGCTTTATAAATTGGAAATTTGGTATATTTGTTTATTGCTTTAAAGGTTTGATATAATCTTAAATTTTCTTGTTTTAATTCTGTTTCATAATCTCTTTCATTAGCAAAATTAAAATTCATTGTATTTTGAGCTCTTTTTAATTTTTTATCTAATGGTTTTGTCGTTTTTTTATTTCCTATTATTAAATATAAAATAGTTCCAAAAACAGGGGCTGTTAATATTGTTATTAACCACAATATTTTATAAGATGTTTCATCTCTTTTATTAATTATATATATTACAAATAAAAATGCTAATATTGTTAATAATAATGTTACTAATGCAGAATTGTTTAATTTATTATATAAAAAATTCATCCATAAAATCTGAATAATTACAGCTGGTGCAACAATTATTAATCTTCCTAAAATTTTCTTCATTAAATTACTCCTTATTTACTATATAATCTTTTAATTTTCAGATGGTATTAATGTATCTATTGGACAATAATCATCTGTTAAGATTATTTCATCTTCTGCTAAATTATAATTATATGTATTTTCATAAATTATATCTGAATCTGTTGCTATAATCATATTATTTTGTACTTGTTCTGTATCATTAGTATAATTACAAGGAACTATATACACATTTTTAAAAACTTGTTTTAAAGTGTTTACTTCAGCCTTTAAAAATTTTGAGTTTTTACCTTCTAATGATGATATTATGTTTGTTAAATATACACCATTTTCATTTAATGATTTTTTTATATTTTTATTATGTTCAAGTGTTGTTAATGTTTTTGCAGGTGTATTTCCTGAAAATGCATCATTTAAGATTGCATCATATTTTTTTGAATTATTATTTAAGTATGTTCTTCCATCATCATGTATTAATTTTAACCTTTGATTTTCTTCTAAATTATAGTCTTTGATTAATTTATTAAGATAAAAATATTCTTTTGCAATATTTGTTATTCCTTCATCAATTTCAACTACATCCATATTTTTATTTGGATAATGACTTATATAATATTTGGGATATGAATATCCGGCTCCACCTATTAATAATACATTATTAATATCTATTTTTGCGTTAAACATTAAATCATAGTATTTTGTATAATCAAATACAAGTTCATTTACTTTATCTTCATCTGTAAATGTTGCTGATTCAAAGCCACTATCAATATTTAATATTCTCACATTATTTCCATTTAATACAGTATTATATATCAATACTCTTCCATATTGAGTGTCATAGCTTACTGTTCCTCTTTTTCCTTGTAATACTTGTTCTCCATTTATATTATTACTTATAGTATTAATATATAATGAAAGAAGTGAAATTATCGTTATTATAACAACAATAATTGTACTTTTCTCTTTTAATTTAAAATTTACTAAAGGGATCAACCATACTAATAATATTACTAAAATAAGTAATATGTTTATACTTCCTAAATTAGGGATTAATAAAAATCCTCCTAAAAATGTTCCTGTAATTCCACCAATTGTGGCAATTGCATTTATTGTTCCTGTTGTTTTTCCTGCTGTTTGCATATTATTTAGTTTTAAACGGAGAATTATTGGAGTTAATAGTCCCATTCCTAATGATGGTATAAAAAACAAAAATATAGTTGATATAATTGCTCCAATTTTTATATTTTCTATATATTTTGAGATTATTGTTAAAATATTACTTTGTAAAAATGGAATTATAAGAATAAATATTGATGTAGCCATTAGAATGAACTTTAAATTTTTCTCAATATTATTTTTATCAGCTATTTTTCCACCTAAATAATTTCCAATACTGCTACTTAATAATATTATTCCTATTACACTTGTCCAAACGATATTTGAACTTCCAAAGTATGGCGATAATAATCTTGAAGCAATTAATTCCAAAATCATACATATTGCATCTGCAATGAATATTATTATTTCATACCTATATCTTTTTAGTACATTTTTTTCCATTTATATATTCTCCTCTGTTTTAATTGTTTCCTTTATTTATTTTTAAAATAATCATTGATAAAAATATGTAAGCATATCTCCAAACTTTCTTTTTATGTATGTTTTTCTTTAGTACTTTCATAGCTTCTGCTAATGCACAGTGTTTATCTATAAATGTTAATATAAAACCTTCTTTGGATTTTGGAAATTGTGGTGTTACAGGCCACATATGTTTTATAATCATATCTTTTTCTTTTTCAGATAATTCAAATAATTCAGAGGCATTTTTACATGCTGTTTTTCCATGTGTAAAGGCATGTAAACCTTTTCTGCCATTTTTTATTCTCCAATCATATAAGAAAAAATCATGTAACATTCCTGCTCTTGCTGCAGATTTATAATCCAATTTTAATTTTTTACAAACTTTATAACAATAATATGAAACCATATAACAATGGTCAAATGTACTTGTTTCATAATGCTGTTTGTATTTTTTCATTTCTTGAACTTTTTGATTTTCTATGATGTTTCTTATGATATCATCAAATTCTTGTGTACTCTTATTTTGCATTTTCTAAGCTCCTTATTATGTATTTTTTAAATTATTTTTTACAATTTTAATTAATGCATTAGCTGTTTGAGCTATCATTTCTTTTGTTTCTGGATCAATATTTTTATATTTTTCTAAAATTACTTTTATATTTGAGAATAAATTTTTTCGTAATTCTTTTGTGGTTTGTGCATCTGTTGAATTTAAAATTTCAAATATTACATTTATTACTTGTTCTCTTTTTGCTGGCTCAACATTTTCTAACCATTCTTTTATTGTTTTGTCTATAAATTCACTTTCATTAGTAACATTAGGCAATGTAATGAATTCTTTTCCTAATATCTGCCAACTATATAAATCATGTTGCATTATTCCTTTTTGTGTACTTTCTATTATTGTATATTTTTCCTTATGGTTCATTAATCTTCCTATTATAGATGATTGTGGAATATATGTATGGACTTTATTTATCATTTCCTGATATTCTTGTGTTTCTAATATATCTTCGCAAAAACCAGGGCCATCATTATTATACACATTAATAATTCTATCTCTTATTTGAGGGGTTGCAAATATTGCAGAATATACTGCAATATTTCCACCTTTTGAATGTCCTCCTACTCTTATTTTTTGGTTTGGATACAATTCTGCTATCATGTTTAAATATTCTTTAGCAGATATTTGTGAGGCAATATGACTTTTAAAGCTCATATTAAAATCTTCTTTCCAACCAACTATTGTATTGTCTGTTCCTCTAAATGAGACATATAAAGTATTGTCAGGCATTATGATAGTTATTGCTGAAAATTGTTTTTCATTTTCAACTTCTATTTTATTTACGAATTTAGTTGCTTTCATTGTTCCAAATCTTTTTGAATTACTCATTATTGGAAATAGTTCTATATCGTCTTTCCATAATATTGTTAATTTTTTTATATCTTGCTTACTAAATCTTTCTCCTAATTCTTTTATTGTTATAACTTCATTATAATTTATTATCTTATCAAATGGAAAGTATGAAAATCTTGATAAAATTAAGTTATCAATTTCGTTAAATTCAGATTGACTTAATTCTAAATCTCCTCTCCATTTAATATAATCACATACATTTGACATTCTTAATTACCTCATTTTATTTATAATATTGCTATTATTTTTGGTATAAATATTATTAGCCCTATAATTGCTGATGATATTGCAAAAATTAAAACTGCTCCTGCTGCAACATCTTTAGCAAATTTTGCCTTAGGATTTATCTCTGGCATTGCTATATCTACAACAGTCTCAATTGCACTATTTAACATTTCTCCTCCGATTACTAATCCAAATAATATTATACATATTATCCATTCCATTTTACTAATTTTTAAAAATATTCCTGCAATTATTACTAAAATCATTATTGATATATGTATTTTTAGATTTCTTTCAGTTTTTATCGCTGAAAATACTCCTTGAAATGCGTATTTGAAACTGGTTATTACATTTTTACTCTTTTCTATCATCTTTATTTTTCTCCAATACAAATTTATTTACTAGTTCTATATATATTATAAGATATGCAAATGAAATTAAGAATCCTCCTAAAACATCACTTGTATAGTGAACTCCTAAATAGATTCTGCTCACTCCTATAATACAGATTAGAACACTTAATATTATAATTAATGTTCTTTTTAAATGTTTATTATTAATATATTTATAAATTAAATATATTAAATATCCATAAAATGCTAAACTAACCATAGAATGTCCTGATGGAAAACTATATCCTGTTTCTTCTATAATTCTAAATTCTGTTGGACGTGGTCTTTGCATTATGAATTTTATAATTTGATTTAATATTGTTACAATTCCTAGATTTGTAATTATTGAGATTCCTATTTTTTTATCTTTTATTACAAAAAATAATATTGTTGTTAATGATATAACAAAGATTGCACCTCCAAAATTCGTTATGAATTTAGCAATCGGTGTTGATACATTAAATTTGAAGAGTTTTGATACAATGTCATATCCAACTATATCTCCATTCATTATTTCTTGATGAAATACCTCTTCAGATAATGCTAAAAATCCTATTAAACATATAAATAATAACATCCATCTCCAATTGTTTTTTATAAATTTTATTACATTTTCTTTCATGATTTCTTTTTTCTCTCTTACTTTTTTCATTCGATATTATTTCTTTTTTAATATAACATAAAAATAGAGATTTTTCAACTTAATTTTTTCTTAATATGGAACAAAAAAAGACCTCCTGCACAAAAATGTGCAGAAAGCCTTTTTTTGAGGTTAGGCGTTTTTGAACTTCACTCGAAGTTCCTTATCATCCTCAGAAATAACCTCGAAAATACATTCTTTGAGTTGCCGCTCAAAGTCCGAAGAATCCTTGACATATTCAGACTTCTTATCCCAGCCAACCAGGCTACATTGGAAGAGAGAAGTAATCTCTACCAGTTTTGCTCCAATAGCCTTGGCATTTTGGATAGCAGCAGCCAACATGCGAGAAGTCCATTCTTCCCATTCATAATGGCCAAGGTTGCTAAGAAGCTTTTTGTAAATGTCGTTCTTCTTCAGCTCCAGGTCCTCGTCATTCAGTTGGAGCATCACCCGCTTATGCGGATTAAGCTTCCAGCCAATGTTTTCAAGGCCTGCTGCTTCTCGAGAATTTTCGTAGTCATACATTTTATGACCTACCTCCATTTCTATAAAATATGCGCATATTATATCAAATTATACTCAAAAAGTCAATCATTTTCTTTGACAACTTCAATATCAAAAAAGATATTAAAAAATTAATATCTTTTTAACGTTCCGCACAAGTTGGATTTGCCCAATATTTTGGATAAGATTTTCCAGTTCTATAAGCTTCTTCACCACTAACAATAATATCTGCTAATTCTTGTGTATTAGTATATGATGTGTCTACTACTAAATCATAATTGTTTTCATCTAATAAATTAATACCATATTTTTCTTTATATCTTTCTATTTCTCCAAGTTTTCTTTTTCTTGTTTTTTGAATTGCTTCATCTACTGTCTCATATTGATCTTCTGAACCACGTGTTGTATCATAAAATACTCTTTTTCCTGCAATTGCTTCATTAACAGTTAATCTGATTGCATATGAATCTGGTACATTACTCCATGCAAGTCGTGAATCAATAATATAAACATCGTTTGGTCTTTCTTTTTCGTTAATCTCTTTTCCTTTTCTTGCAATTTCATCATCAATTAATCCATCTATTGATTGCAATTTTGCCATAAACTCTTTATCATTTTGAATGTCTGCTAAACTTACATTTATTCTGTCTGGATATCTTTTTAAATATTCTTTTTTTACAGTTTCTCTAAATACATCACCAACAGATATTATATAAACATTAAATCCTTGTTTTTCATATTTACTTTTTATCTCTTTTACTACTGTTGACTTTCCACTTGCTGGTTCTCCAGATATTGTTATAATTTTATTTCTTATATTTTCCAACTTTATAATCTCCTTTTTATAAAATATCTTTTATATTTTACCATTTTTTTAGGCTTTTGTCAACTTCCGTAAATACTTTATGTAATTATGTAGAAATAAAAAAAACATTATATCTAAATTATAAATATAATGTTTTTTACTCATATTCTATGATATTGAAGCATCATAAATTTTAACTATTACATCATGTAATTTTTGATCAAATTCTTCTTGTGATTGGTTTGCATTTAAATCTTGTAATAATGCTCTTGAGAAACTTGCAATCATTCTATTATTTTTAGCAAGTAATTCAACTGCTTTATCTATATCATATCCACCAGAAAGTGCTACTATTCTTACAACACATTCATAATCATATAAATCTAGATAATGATTTGCAATTGTTGGAATTGTGAATTTAAACATAATTTTATCTTCTTTATTCCATGTCTTTAATCTTTCGATTATTTCTGCTTTTAACATTTCTTCACATTTTTCTTTTTCAGGAGCATTTATATCTACTTCTGGTTCAATAATTGGAACTAATCCAGCATCACATATTGTTTTTGCAAATTCAAATTGTTGTGCAACTATTGCTTTTATTCCTTCTACATTTGGTTCGTAAATTACTGATCTCATTTTTGTTCCAAATACATGTTTTTCAACTGCTTCTTTTAATTCTGTTTCGAGTTCTGGAATTGGTTTCATTAATTTAACACCATTATTTTGTTCTGCTAATCCTTTATCAACTTTTAAGAATGATACTATTTTCTTTTCATTCCATAAGTAATCTGCTGTAAATTCTCCATTTACTTTTGAAAGCATTGTTTTTTCAAATAATATTGCTCCAATTATATGTTCATTTGTAAATGATTTACTTGTAAATACTCTTTTTCTCATTTCATGTATTAAATCAAACATTTCTTCTTCAGTATTATAAGCTGTTTCTGGTATCCCATAAGCTTTTAATGTTTTACTGCTACTTCCACCACTTTGGTCTAATGCTGCAATAAATCCTCTTTTGTCTTTCATAATTTCATACATTTCATTATTCATTTTTATTACCTACCTTTTCATAAGATTTGACATTTTAGTTATATCACAACAGAAAAATCTTATCAACTATTTTTTTAAATAATAATGTCTAATTGGTTTTAAATTGTCATCTAATTCATAACAAATTGGATTTCCTGTTTGTAATTCTAACTTTATAACATCTTCATCACTCATGTTGTCTAGATATTTTATAAGTCCTCTTAAACTATTTCCATGTGCTGCTATAATAACATTTTTACCTTTTTCTAATTCTGGTTTAATATCTGAGTTCCAGTATTCAACAACTCTTTTAATTGTATCTATTAAATTTTCTGTTTTTGGTAATTCGTCTTTTGCTAAATCTTTATATTTTGGATCATTTCCTGGATATCTTGGATCTGTTTCTTCTAATTCTGGTGGTCTAACATTTGTGCTTCTTCTCCATAAAAGAACTTGTTCTGCACCATATTTTTCTTTTGTTTCGTCTTTATTTAGTCCTTGTAATGCACCATAATGTCTTTCATTTAATTTCCAACTTCTTTTTATTTCTATATTCTCTTCTCCCATTTCTTTCAAAATGTAGTCAAGTGTATTTTCAGCTCTTTTTAAAACAGATGTAAATGCTAAATCAAAATGAAATCCTTGTTCTTTTAATACTTTTCCTGCCTCTTTTGCTTCTTCTACTCCTTTTTCTGATAATTCAACATCTGTCCATCCTGTGAATTTATTTTCTAAATTCCACATACTTTGGCCATGTCTTACTAATACTAATTTAATCATTTTTAATCACATTCCTTTCTTACATTTTTCAATCATATTATAATTATTTCTAAAAGTAATGTCAATATCTATAATGTCCAATAATATCTGTTTTTACTTCAAGTATATCTTCCTCATATGCCCTTTGAACTGGGCTAGCATGATGTATAATAAATGGTATTCCATTTTTATTTCTTTTATCAGATATAATTCCTATATGATTTTTAAATACAATAATATCTCCGCCTTGCCATTCTTTAAAATCTTTTATATCTGTTGTTAATGAAATTGCATTATTATCAAAATATATTTTTAAATTCCTAACTCTCCTAAAATCAATGTTTTTATCTATTTTTTCTATATTATATTGTGATTGATGTTCAACAATATCTGCATTTACAAGTTCTTGTAAATTATATCCAGCTCCCAATAATCCAAAGCCCACTACATCTGTACATACTCCATATTCATCATTTGGATATCCTGTATTATAATATTTGCTTTTATATTTAGGCTTTGTTGCAATATATTTTCTTACATTTTCTAATATATCTGTTTGATCATCTATACCATCTCCATCTTTATCTGTTTTACTTATATAATCTTCTATTCCAAAATCTTTATTAGTATATTTTCTGTGTGGTATAAAATTAAATAAATATAAGAATGCAAAAGAAATTATTATAAAAATTACCAATATTATAAAAATTAATATTTTCTTTTTCATTCAACCATCTCCTTTTGTCTAAATTATATCTCTTATTTATAAGTAAAACAATTAAAAATTTATTAATGTTTATAACAAAATAACATAGCTACCATTTGTTCTCGCCTAATTTGAGTTTTCTACAAAAAGCAAAAAAACTCATGTAATACATTTCTGTAAAACATGAGTTTTTGCTATTCAGTTGTCCTTACCTCCCCAAATTGAGAATCCACCTTTGTGGAATGTTTTTTCGTGTGTTTTTCTATCCACTAACTGTAAAACCCCAGGATTCTGATGATGATGCCAAACATAATTTCTTGGAGTTTCTCCAATTTCTAATGCTTTTATGTCATTTTTTGAAAGATTGAGTTTTTGTCTCAGTCGAGTATTTGTTCGAACATCTTTATACAGTTTTTTATTGCAGATAAGAAAATGATAACTTCTTGATTTCCGATAGTCAGTAATTTTTAGTCTTACTTTGTACTTCGATTTAAAGATTGGAAAACCTTTACTGTCAAAATGTACTTTAGTTACTCCATGAATTTGATTTGCCATACCAGGAAGTCCAAGTTTTAATCTAGGAAAATAATTAATTTGATTGATTTCTTTGACTTTTTTTAATTTTTTAGAATTTCCAAAAATCTCTGTAAACCAAGTTTTTTGTCTTTTCCGTTTTTCTTTTGCTAATCTTTTAATAATATAGAAACTACCTTCTCTTATAATTATCATAAAAATTAACAGAAAAAACTTTACTCCAATATACTGCACTAGGATACAAACAATAATTTTCCACCAATTCACGTGCAATGCTTCTAAATAAAGAGATTGTACTACAAATGATAATAAAATTTCACTTGTTTGGGCATAATTATTTTTCTTCCGCAAAATTAATTTAATTGATAACCAAATTTCCAAAATTGATAATACTATACTAGTGATAAAAACAACTTCTCGCATATTTTTTCCTCCTACATATTTATGTTTGCGAGCCTTACCAAAAGTTAACTTTATTATTATACTCCTTATTTAAGATATAGTCAATATTTTTTATATTTTAAAAATAATCTGATATATATGGTACATCTTGTTTTACAGAATTTTCAAGCATTTCTACAATTTTCTTATCTGTTTTAATTCTTCCTATCTTATATAAATATTCTGGTCTTTTGTACCCCATAAGCATTGTAGTCATTGTTTGTATACTAATCTCATCATTACATGTTTCGTTAATTTTTTCAACGTTTGCCTTTCCATCTTTATCTATATTAATACAAAATGTTCCTTGATTTTCTTCAAGCATTGGATCTGTAAGCACAAATTTCCAAGTTCTATTTTCATTATGACTTTTTTTAAATCTGTATTCTTTCATAAATCCAACAAAATCAACAATTCTTGCCATAAAATATGGTGATATAGTTTCTTTTATACTTGAATCTTCTAATAAAAACGATAATTTTTCATCTGTGTATGTATTTCCTTCTACTTTATCAATCATAGAGAAATGTGCTGAAATGAAATTCCACAAACCTGTTCTTGCTTCTTCATTATTAAATATCATATCTTTTATATGAAATATTTCTTCAGATATCCAATATATAACATATCCATCTGGTTCACCATTTTTATTATAATAAATTGCTGCCATCATATCATCAGGATCCCATAACCAGTATTCATTCCATGCTAAATCATCTCTTAAAATAGCTCCATTTGTGTGCATTGCAAATTTTTCATAAGTTTCTTTTAGTTCTTCACTATCATATTTTACTCTTTTTACATTTCCTGACACTTGATGATTTTTAGGTAATTGGTAATCACTTATTTCATATGTAATTTTATTTGACACGATTTCCCAACCTTTTCTTCTATAATATGGTATAGAATATGGATATAAATATGAAATATATTGACCATTTTCTTTCATTTTCTTCAATGCTGTTTCTAATAATTTGTGCATTAATCCTTGATTTGAATATTCAGGATATGTTCCTACTCCTGTAAGTCCTCCCATATTATATGTTTTATTAAATATTCTTATTTTCATTGGATATACCGCAACTTGTGATACTAATGTATCTCCGTCAAACCAGCCAATTACTTCTGCTCTTTGAAATGTAGGAAATTTTGCTCTAATTATTTCTTTTTCTTCCCAATCAATCGAATCTAATTCTTGATCAGTCACTTGAAAAACATATCTTAAAAGATCGTTATATTGTTCCATATATTCATTTCCGACTTCTTTCATTTTTAGCTTTTTGTTATTATTCATTTTAATTTTTCCTCCTTATTATTCTTTATTGTAAATATATTCTTTTGCTAATTTATAAATTGTCTCAAATCTTTTGGCTGTTTCAGTATCATTAAATATAAACCTTTGATATAATTTATCAATATATTCGTTTTCTTTTATTATTTCTCTAGTTTCATGAAAATTCAAATCATATACATAACAAAAATGACTCACTAAAATATCTGCACTTGTTTTTCTTTCTTTATAATTTATTCTTTTTTCTTCTATAAATTCTCTATATATTTCATCTGAAATCTTATCATAAGATAAATCTGCCTTTTCCCAAATTGCTTTTTTATCTCCTGATACTAATACTGAAAATATATCTGTTTTATCAGCATCTCTAATTATTTTAGCATGTAATATTTCTCTTTCTGTTAATCCTTCTTCAATATCTGCTCTATTATGATTTATAATTGCTAATTTTATTATTTTGTCAAATCTATCATCATTTATAAATTTTCTAATTAATCCATCTTCAAATAATATTTTCGCACCATATTCTCCATGATTTATACTATCTTTGTCTACAAATGTATGATATAGTCTTACTTGTTCAAATCTTCCAATATCATGTAATAATCCTATTAATTCAGCTAATTCTATATCTTCTTGGCTTAATTTCAAATTTTGGGCTATTCTTTTTGAGTTTCGTGCTACTCTTTGAATATGTGCTATTTTAATCTTTATTTTCTCATCTTCTGGATTATATTTTTTTGCATATTCTTTAAATGCTTTTTTTGCTTCTTCTATATCTATTATCACATTTTTCTCCTTATCTTTTATTTATCGATATTGATTATACCACAAAAATATATAGAGAAACAGTCTTTTTAGAAAGTTTCTCTATATATTATTTTATTGTGTTATTATATTTCCATTTATATCAACTATTCCATAAGTACCTGCTCCATTATTATATGGAACTACATTTATAGCATATTTTACATTGATTTCTTTGACATTGATTTCTTTTAATAATTCCTCTTCTAACATAAATAAGCTTTTTGCACTTCCATCAAATCCAAGCATAACTAAATCAAAATTATCATCTTGTCCAACTTGACACATATATATACTAGCAATATTTTCAGCAATCTTATATTTGCTTCCATATTTAGAATATAATTTAGATGATTTGTTTGTTTCTAGATTTACATTTCCGTTTTTATCTAATTCAATCCAAGCATTTTCACTTGAATTATATGTCTTTAAAGAATAATAATTTATTATATTGCTATCAAATTCAATTACATCGTCATCTTTGCCTCTTTTTTCAAGTATTTCTTTCATAGATTCTTTATATGTTTGCATATATTTATCAAATTTTTCTTGGTCTGTAACTTCTTCATTTTTAACCACATCTTTATCTTCTGTTATTTTATTAGGAATTTCTTCATTAATCTTTGTGTTTGTATTTTCACTTGGTTTATTTGAAATTCTTGTCTCTTTTGCTTGTAGTTTGTATATATATACTCCTCCTGCTATAATAACAATTAATAATAAAAATATTATTACTGTTGATAGTTTTACTTTCTTTTCTTCCATAATTTTATCCACCTTTCTTTTGTTCTTCTATTAAATTAAATGTTTTCAATAATTCTCTTTCTAATCAACTATAGAGAATTTATTATTTTGTTAAATCATCTAATGCAAAATATGGTAAACATGTACCATCATTTTTTATAAATAATACACCAATTCCACCTATTCCATTTTCATCATTTCCTTCTATAGTAATAATGTTGCTAATATTTGTAATTCCTTTTAAAACTTTTTCATCAGATTCAAAAACAGTTTTGTTTCCTGTTGAAGAATCTGTTCTAAATCTTACATAAGTAACTGTGCCATCTTCTTTTAGAAAAATTATATAACTATTTCCTGGAGCTTGTCCTTGTTCACAATGCCATACATTTACAACATTATCTGCAATTTTCTTTGGTGTAGAATACTCATCTTCTAACATAATTTCTGCTTCATTTTTATTATTTACTGATACATATCCATTTCTTCCATTATAATCTATACTAGATAATTGAACATAAATCATGTTATCATTTCCTAATTCTTTAGATACTGATTTATTAAATTTTTCTATGTATTCATTTTCATTAATTTTTTCTTCTTTGTTAATTGTTGTATCAGTCGTTAGTTTTTTATTTATTTCTTCTATTTGATTATTTGAATTCTCTGCACTCTTATTTTGTTCTTTACTTAATCTATTAGAAATCTCAATATTTCTAGTTCTTAACACATATATATACATTCCTCCTACTATAATAACAATTAATAATAAAAATATTATTACTGTTGATAATTTTACTTTCTTTTCTTCCATAATTTTATCCACCTTTCTTTTTTATTTGCAGTTCTTATTTTATTTCTGTTCCGCCCCACTCTACTGCTACAAATCCTTTTCTTTCTACTGATTCTAGTTTTTGTTCTTCTACTTCTATTGGATTTTCTAATCTTTTATATTCCATTAATACTCTTATTGTTGTGTCTGGTGTTGGCGTTATTATTAATGGCATATTTGCATCTATTTCTTCTCTTGTTGCAAATCTTATATAGTTATATTTATTTGATTCTAGTTTTGGTAACCAATATATTATAAATTCTTCTGCTTCTCTATCTGTAAGTCCTAGTATCTTTAGTTTTTCTTCTAAGAATTCTGCTGAATCTTCACCCTTTACTATAAATCCATCTTTTTCTACTTTAAATTTAATTACATTATCACTTTCATAATATAATGAATATAAGTTTTTATTTGTATCAATATCTTTTAAATCCCCATTTGGTTGTGCTATTACATTCCAGCCTGTTGTGTATTTTGGATATGAACATGTTATTTGTTCTTTATTTCCTAATTGTACATTTGCTTGCGTTTCTTCTGTTGGATATAAATAAATTATTGGCTTATATGCCATTCCATCACCAGCTGTTGTATTAGTAGTATTAGTCTTTATTTCTATTTCTGTTATATTTTTCATTTTTATTTTCGAAAGTGTTATAAAGTATACCATCGATTCTCCTCCACCAACACTTCCGCCTTGTTCTCTATCAATGTAAACTTTTAATTTATTATTATCATAATAAATGCCATTAAGATAATTTCCCTGTAAAACTTGCCCTAATGTAGTACTTTCTACAATCAATAAATCATTATTAAGGAAATATAATACTCCATACATTTTAGATTTCAAAATTGCTGTAGTTATTTTTATTCTTTTATCAAGCTCTTCATCTCTTTCCTTTACTAATTTCTCGTAATACTCATCTGGATCAAGATATGAGCTTCTATAAGTAGTAATTATACCTGAAATTTCTTGTTTATATTTTTCTAAAGCTTCTTGTTTGTATCCATTTTGCAACCATTTTACATATTCAGAATACTCTTTATAACTTTTTATTAATTTATATTCCTTATCTTCTAAAATTGTCATATCATCATTTCCAACTGAATAATAATAACGTTTTAAGACCTTTCTTTGAACAAATAGAAATATCACTACTAAAATTATTAATAATATTATTAATTTTATCTTTTTAGACTTAAAAAAAGTTTTTTTTCCGCTTTTTGAATTTATTTCATCATCTTTTTTTATTTGATTCAATACTTCCTTTACTTCTTCATCATTATTTTCCATCATTTTTCCCCCTTAACTTTTATACTTTAATCTTCATAATAAAGTATAACAATATATAAAAATAAAAACAAGTAAATATTTAAAACTTTTTACAAAATCCAACTCATCGACATCCAAAGCCTTATATATCAATTACTTAACAAAAAAGCGAGTCTAAGATTTTCTATCAAATGAAAATTTTAAGAAAATCTAAGACTCGCCATATTTATCTAGTACAGAAAGTCCTCCTACAAGGAGAACTTTCTTACTATATAAAAATAGCTCAAAGGATATTTATTCCCTTGGGCTATTTTTCTCATTCTTTTTATCATAATCATCCATAAAATGATCTACTTCTCCATCTTTAACATAAGAAATAAGAGTGTTTAAATTAACATTTTTTGTACTATTATAAATATTCATATCAACTTTATCATAAACACTTCTCAATTGCTTTAGGAGTTTCTTCATTTCTTCTCTTTTAGATATGTTAATAGACTACTTACAGATGAATGTTCTAAAAATATTGAAATAATATGTTTTCCATTTTTAAATTCCTTTACTTAATTTTATCTTTCATCTGGCTGTTGTTTTCTATTTTTTAAAACTTGTTTTAATCCTTGTATTCCTTGAAGATTTACCAATCCATTTTCTATTTGTTCTGCAAATTCTTCTAAAGTCATTTTTCTAAAAGAATTTGTTTCATCTGAAAATAAATAGATATCTTTTCCACCTTTTACATTTACAACAATACATAATTCATAATGTTTCTTGCCTTCAATCTCTCTATAACAATCAATCATATTAATTTTGTACTTTTCTTCTTTAGAAAACAATAATCCATCTTTATTTTCATTTCCAATTAAATCTTCCATTCTCCACTTTCTGTCAGCATATCCCATTTCTGGATTTGTATATGCTTCTGAATTTTCTAAAACAAATTGAACCTTTTGCCCAAAATCTTCAAACATTGGTAAGTGCATCTTTATTAGTTCTAGATATTCATCTGTATAATATGATTTTTCTGATATATGTCCTTGCTTTTTATCAATTTGATCTAGTTCAGCTCTACTTATTAATTCTTGTTCTTCATCTTCAATAGGAATTCCAAAATATTGTGTTCTCAATTGTGCTTTTATATTTCTCATATCTTCTTGTAAATCAAATCTATATTTTCTTCCATCTTCTGTTATTAAAACATTATAAATATGTGGATATTTTCTAAAATCTTCTTCATCTATTACTGATTCTATATTTACTCCAAGTTCTTTCATAACATAAGAAAATATGTATGCAATTGATTTACAAATTGCAGTATTATTTTCTAAACATCTGTTTAAATCATCTTCACTTCTACTATGATCATATATCTGTTTTCTTGTTTTGGAATTTCCAAATGAAAAATCTAAATCAAATGCAAATTTACTTCCTAAGTCCCAATATATATACCTTAACTTTTCTATATTTGAAAATCCTTCTGTTTCTTTTTTTACCTTTTCAACATATTTTTCTAATGAGCTCATTTATTTCACCTTTTTGCTTAAAAATTTTCTTTATAACTTTCTATAACAAGTATTAAATGCCATTCTTATTGTTCCATCTGATGCTTTTACTGCAAATAATCTTATTGTAGTTCCATCACAGCATTATAATTATAAAATGTTGCTTTACTTCCAATATTAGTTATATCTATTACTATATTTCCTGATTCATCCGCTTCCAAATTTATAGTTTTATTTTCTGTACTTTGTGTACTCTTAGTATTTGATTTTTGAGTAGATAAAGTATTATTTGAATTTGTTTTATTATCATTATTTCTTCCTTTCGTATAACATAGATTAAGTTGGAAAAAATAATTTTCCAACTCTACTATTATTTCTTTAGTCTTAAAGCATTTAAAACAACAGTTAAACTACTAATTGTCATAGCAAAAGCAGCAATCATTGGATTCATTTCAATTCCAATAGGTTCTAATATCCCACATGCAATTGGAATCATACAAATATTATAGAAAAATGCCCAGAATAAGTTTTGTTTTATATTTTTAATTGTTTTTTCACTAATTTCTATTAATTCATTTATTTTTTCTATATTATCATTCATTAATATTACACTTGCAGAATCCATTGCAATATCTGTTCCTGATGAAATCGAAACACCTATATCTGCTGTTACTAAACTTATACTATCATTTATTCCATCACCACACATTATTACAATTCCATCTTTTTTTAATTCTTTTATCTTTTCTGCTTTTTCTTTTGGTGTAACATTTGAAATTACTTTTTCTATTCCAATTTGTTTTGCAACAATTTCTGCTGTTTTCTCATTATCACCTGTTAACATTACTACATTAATATTTTTATCCTTTAATTCTTTTATTACATTTTCAATATTATCTTTTAATATATCTTTTACACCTATTAATGCAACTAATTTATTGTTTAAACTTACAAATAATATGCTATTACCATCATTAACTAATTGTTGTTCATCTTGCTCATTTGGAATTATTACTCCATTTTCAGTCATTAATTTTCTATTCCCAATTAAATATTTATCATCATTTTTCATTATTGCTTCAACACCAAAACCTGCAATTGCTTTAAATTCTTTTAAATCTTCAAATTCTATTTTTTCTTCTATTGCTTTATTAACAATTGCTCTTGCTATTGGGTGTTCTGAGTTTTTCTCAATACTTGCTATATTCTTTAAAAGTTCTTTTTCCTCTAAATTGCTATAATTATATATTTTAGAAATACTTAATGTTCCTTTTGTTAATGTTCCTGTTTTGTCAAAACATATTGTCTTTGCTTTATGGAAATTCTCTAATGCTTCACTTGTTTTTACTAAAATTCCTTTTCTACTTGCATTTCCAGAAGCTATTACTATTGCAAGTGGTGTAGCTAGTCCTAAACTACATGGACAAGCAACTACTAATATACTTACAAATATGTTTATTGCAAGTGCTATATCTTTTGATATAATTAACCACAACACAAATGAAATTATAGATATAACTAATACTACTGGAACAAAATATCCACTTATCTTATCTGCTATTTTAGCAATAGGTGCTTTCGTAGCTGTTGCATTTGCTACTAATCTTACTATTTCTGAAACTGTAGATTCTTTACCAATTTTTTCTGCCTTATATTTTATTGTTCCTTCATAATTTATACTTCCTGCTATAACTTTAGAGCCTATCTCTTTTTTTGCTGGCTTACTTTCTCCAGTTATAAATGCTTCATTAATATGTGTTACACCATCTATAATTTCACCATCTACAGCTATTTTTTCACCTGGTTTGCATATTACAATATCTCCTTTTTGAATTTCATCTAATGTAACATCAACTTCTTTTTCTTCTCTTATTATTGTTGCATTATTTGGAGTTATTGTCATTAATTCTTGTAATGCTTCTTTTGTTTTGTCTTTATTTTTGCTTTCAACAAATTTACCTATTTTTATAAAAAATATTACAATAGCAGCTGATTCATAATACAATTTTTCAACATACATTGTATGTCCTTGTAAAATTCGTATTGTTCCATATATACTATATACATAGCTTGCTAATACTCCTATCATAACTAGAGTATCCATATTTGGTGTTTTATGAATTAAATTTTTATATCCATTTTTTATTATGTCTTTTCCAAATAATATTACAATTGTTGTTAATATTAATAATGATATTGCATAATTAATTGGATGTGTAATCATATTCAAAAATGGAATAACTGGTAAACCTACCATGTGAGACATTGAAATATATAATATTAATATTGATATTACACTTATTCCTATTAATTTATATTTTTCATTTGATTTCTTCTTTTCTTCTTTTTCAAAATTATCTATTCCTAAACTTGTAAATCCTGCTTTTTCAACAAATTTTTCTACTTGTTCTAATGTTAATTTTTTTTCGTCATATTCTATATTTGCATTATTCATAACAAGATTTACTACTGCTGTTTTTATTCCATCTTGTTTATTTAAGTATTTTTCTAAACCTGATGAACATGCTGAACATGTCATTCCATCTATTTTTAATAATACTTTCTTCATACTTTTTTCCTTTCTTAGTTTGCTTTAAATCCTGCATCCTCAACAGCTTCAATTAACTCTTTTTCACTTACTTGTGTTTCATCATATTTTATATCTGCCTTTTTCTCTTCTAAGCTCACTTTTGCATCTTCTACTCCATCAACATTATTTAATACCTTTTCTAATCTTGTAGAACATCCTGTACAGTGCATTCCTTCTATATTTAATTTTACTTCTTTCATTTAATTTTCCTCCTTAAAATAATCTTTATTATCTATAACCTTTATTTTATTTTTTATCATATTCATCCAACAAGAATAAATATATTCTCCTTCTTCTTGTGGTGTGAACTCTATTTCATTTGTACCAACATCTAATTTTTTATCAATTTTAATATAAATTTTTTCCATTAACGTAATCTCCTAAATAACTCCATTACTTCATCAATAATTTCTGTATTACCAGATTGAATTTCTGTTAATACACAACTTTTTATATGACTTTCTAATATTGAGTTTTCTACACTTTCTAATGATTTACTTATTGCTGATAATTGAATTAATATATCTGCACAATATCTATCATCTTCAATCATTTGTTTTATTCCCCTTATTTGACCTTCTATTATGTTTAGTCTTTTGGTTAAAGATTTTTTTTCTTCTTCTGTTCTGTGTGTTGACTTTTCACAACTTTCACATTTGCTGCATTTTTCACACTTCATATATTCACTTCCTTTATTTTTCGATTTTATCTGCAAATCATTATACACCCCATAGGGGTATGTGTCAATATTTATTTTTTACATTTTTTCTATTATATAAAAAAACAAGTCAGTCATCACATTTGTGATTAGCTGACCTGTTTTTATTGTTTAATATTGTTTAGCTAACAGACAAGTAAAACTCAACCTGTTTACTCTGAAGTTTCTTAGCATCAGATTTGACATCTTTAAAAATCTTCTCTAATGCCATGATATTCTGAGCATGAACATCTACTTGAACTTCAACAGTGCCCATAGCAGAAACATCCCAAACAGAGGAATTTGGAGAAATGCTAACATTTCCGTTAGCAAAAACATCTCCTAAAACACAAATGTCTTTAAGGATTACATCTCCTTCTACTCTGACATCATTTCCGATAGAGCGAGTAATTGAAAAATCTTCGCCAGCATGCACATTAAAGAAATCTGCATGATTGGCAAAAAAACTTTCACCAACGTCAATATCGTAGCCATTTGCATTACTACCTTTTGCCATATACACATTACCAGTAATACAAATATCAGTGTCAAGTTCTGCACCAGACATAACTACGACATCACACTCAAATCTTTTTTCGTTATTCATTGTATTTTTTCCTTTTCTTTTTAAATCAAATGTTTTTCACAAGAATTCCGTCTAAAATCTGGCAATTTTTACTGAATCATCTTCAATTTTGATATCTCCATCTAATGCACAGAGATTACAACATCAAACTGTTATTTTTGTTTCATATATGAAACCTCCTTATTAAAAAAGCATGTTTCGAACCAATATATTATACTCTAAAATAAAATATTTGTCAATTAGAACAAAGCGACGCAGTCGCTCTTTGTTCTCGCCCAATTTGAGTTTTCGACTAAAAGAAGAAAATCTCAAATGGCTAACGATTGTAGCTTTTATATACTAGGAAGTTCTTTGAACTTCCTAGTATATAAAAACACTGGCAAGCCAGCAATCACATTTGTGATTAACTGCCTTGCCAGTTAGAACGTTTTTAATTAAATTTCTTCAGTTGCATCTCCTTGATATGACATTCTTCACCAGTCCGAATTTGTCCTTCAGACATCAGGTATTCTGCATTGACGTTTTCAAAGCAATCAACCAGATCTGAGCCACAGCATGCTTTAACCAGTGTTCTTGTTGCCAAAGTTACAGTACCAAAAGACTGTACGTTTCCGAGGTCACAGCCATTTTCGGCAATAACTTCTACATCGCCAAAAACAGAATCTGCTGCACTATACCCCATAATATATGCGGTAGCTCCAGCTGAAACTTTTCCAACAATACACATCTGTCCAACAAAAATGTTTTCATCAGACAACATATTTCCGATTTCGCACATATTACCAATGGTAATATCATTGTCGGCTTCGATATCACCTTCGATTACAACATGGTTGCCCACGGTAACTTTAGGAGCCTTAATATTACCTTTAACATGACTATTATTGGCAATAGTCACAGGTAAAGTACTCAGGACATCTTCATAGTATTCGCCAGAAATAATGCTAATTGCCCGTTCTTTATTCTGTTTCATAAATGAAACCCTCCATAAAAAATTGTAAATATACGGATATTTTCATTATACCTCAAAATACTGTTTTTGTCAATTTTATATAATCGTTATCACTACTTTTGAAATTTATTATTTCCTGATTTTTTCATGATATAATGTGTTTCTGTTTCCATTGTCTTTCCAAATCCAACTCTCTCAAATAATTTTATTGCAAGATTTTCTTTAAAACATTGCAAAATTATATCTTTATCATTATTCTCGAATAATATTTCTTTTAGAACAGCTGTTCCAATACCATTATTTTGGTATTCTGGCATTACACAAATGTTCGCTATTTCAAAAGTATTATCATCTTTATTCTTCCCATTATAAAAACCTACTAATTTATCATTCAAATATATCAATTCTATATTTTTTGAGTTTTCTTTCATAAATTTATTAAATAACTTATTTTGATTTTCTTCATTCCATTCTCCATAAATTTCTTCTATATATTTATGATAAACTTCCTTTTTTAAATTATATATAAATTTGATTTCATCTTGTTTACCATTTTTATATGGTTTTAGTTCCAAATTTTTAACACTACGACCTAATCTAATTTTCTTTTCTATAATCCTATTACTATTCATGCTTTCAACTTTATCTCTTTTTATGTGGTCAAAATTACGATTCTCTTCTGAAAACACACACCCGCAATATTTTTGCATATAAAGTCCTAGCTCTCTTGCCTCTGTTTGTCCCTCTTTAAAACCTGGTCTAAAATCTCTATACAAAAATGTTAATCCATATTTTTCAGCCATTTCTTCGCCAATCTTTTTTAATGCTTCATGATTTTGATATGGACTTATTAGTAAAGTAGTAGAAAAAGTATCATATCCATTTTCTTTTGCATATTTAGCAGTTTGTTCAAGACGAACTCTATAACAATATTTAACACATCTATTTTCTAAATCATCAACAACATTTTTACAAAATTCTCTTAATCCATAATTTTCATCAAAAATAGCATTTATACCTATACTTTTTGTATATTCTTTTAAAGTGTCTCTTCTTGTTTTGTATTCTATATATGGATGGATATTAGGATTAAACCAATATACCACAGGTTCAATTCCTTCTTTTCTTAAACTTTTTATACAATATACACTACAAGGAGCACAACATGTGTGTAATAATAATTTCATTATATTCCTCTTTTCTTTATTATTTTATTATATAGTCCATATTAAAATATGTCAATTAATTTTGTGAAATGTCTTTATTTTTCATTTTAAAAGTGATATTATAAAAACAAGTTAGTAATTTAACTAACTATTTTTAGACTTAAGGAGATTTTATTATGATACCAAGAGAAAAAAATCCTGATTATATAAATTCTTTTTTAGACTATTCTATTACAATCTTAAACAAATCACCAAATTCTGTAAAAGAATATAATTATGATTTAACTAATTTTTTTAGATTCATTATGATTCGTTTTAATATGACAAATGAAGAAGATCCAAAAAAAATTGATATAACAAAATTTACAAAAGATGACTTAAGAAAAATAACCCTTGAAGATATACATTCATATATTTCACATTTAGCAATTGATAATAGAGCTAAAGCAACAACAAGAGCTAGAAAAATATCAACTTTAAGAATATTTTTTAAATATGCTACAGTTAAAGAAAAATTATTAGATGTTAACCCTGCTCAAAATCTTGAAACACCCAAACTTGAAAAAAGAATGCCAAAATATCTTTCATTAGAGCAAAGCCAAAAGCTATTAAAAGTTGCTGATAGCACAGACAATCGTAATTATAAAAGAGATTTTGCGATCACTACACTTTTCCTAAACTGTGGAATGAGATTATCAGAATTAGTCGGAATTAATATTCGTGATATTGATTTTGATGAAAATAAAATGACTGTTATAGGTAAAGGAAATAAAGAACGTGTAATTTACTTAAATAAATCTTGTATTAATGCAATTAATGACTATTTAGCTTCAAGGCCTGCTCCATCTCTTATAAAACGTGATTCCAAAAATTCAGATAAAGCACTATTTCTTAGTGAACAAAAAAAGCGTATAAGTAATAGAACTGTTCAATTAATTATTACAAAAGAATTAGAAGCGGCTGGATTAGATACAAAAAAATTATCTGTTCACAAATTAAGACATACTGCAGCAACTCTAATGTATCAATATGGTAATGTTGATATTAGAGCTTTACAAGAATTGCTTGGACATGAGAGCATCGCAACTACTGAAATTTACACACACGTAAGTAATGAACAAGTTAGAGATGCAATTGAAAGAAACCCATTAAACCAATAATATTTGAAAGGAATTATTAATATGAATCCATTATTTAAAAATACTACAAAATATACTGAAAAAAGTTACCAACAATTTGTTAATTTTCATGGCACCAAGTTTAATTTCTCTTATAATTTTTCAACAATAATTATGCTTATTCTTATGATATATTGTATTATATACAGCATATCTCAAAAAACATTTTTACTTACTTTACTTTTTATAGCTATGATTGTTCTTTATGTTTTTATAAGAATTTACATACCTGCAAAAAAGTATGTTCAAACAAAAACAAAATATGAAAATAAATCTTCATATTTTACATTTAATTTTTATAAATTTTATTTTGAAATAGACAAAACAAGAGTTTATTATTTTAAATTGCATAAGGTATTTGAAACAAAAGATTATTTTTACTTATATCTTGATGAAGATACCGCTTTTCTTGTAAGCAAATCTGGTTTTAAAATAGGAACACCTAAAGATTTTTCCGAATTTATAAAGAAAAAATGTATATTTAAATATAGTAAAGAAAAATAGATCATATATTCGACAAAATATTCCTTCTATTCATATTATATATAAATAATATGAAAGGAGGATTTTTATTGTGCAATTAGAAGGAAAAAGAATCGGCTTCGTATTTACAGGCTCATTCTGTACATTTAGAAAAACCATTGAAGAATTAAAGAAAATTGTAAAAGCGAAAGCAAAAGTAATTCCAATTATGTCAGAACATAGTTATACAATGGATACAAAATTCGGAAATGCTATTGATTTTATAAATGAAATAGAAGATATTACAAATGAAAAAATTCTACATACAATTCAAGATGTAGAACCATTAGGTCCAAAAGATATGCTTGATATTTTAGTTGTTGCACCTGCAAGTGGAAATACAATGGCAAAACTTGCAAATGATATAATTGATGGCACTGCAACAATGGCCGTTAAATCTCACTTAAGACGCGAAAGACCTGTTGTAATAGGAATTTCTACTAATAACGGTCTTTCTGGTGCTGGTGAAAATATTGGTAAATTATTAAATAGGAAACATTTCTATTTTGTTCCATTTAGGCAGGATAATCCTATTACAAAACCTCGTTCTCTTGTTTTTGATCCAACTTATTTATCAAAAACTATTGAATATGCTTTAGACAATGAACAAATTCAGCCTATTATTTTATAAATAAAAAGAAGCGGTATTTAATACTGCTTCTTAAAACTATGTATTTTCATTCATCAACAAATATTTACCCTCATAAACTTGTTTTACACCATCTATCTTTTCAAAATCTTTAGGTTCTACAAATCTGCTTTTTTTATTAAATTTACAAATATGTGCCTTTTCTAATACATCTGCCACAAAGAAACTACAAACATATCTATTTTTGAAACGAACTGGGATTCTAAAAAATCTTAATACAATACCAATAAAATCATATTTATATAAATCAGAATGAATTTTCATATACTTAATTATTTTTTTCAAATTTCTATATTGTTTTTTGGTAACTTCTATTTCAAATATTCTACAAGTTGTTTCATTAAATTTATTAAAAAAATCACCATCTCTATTTTCAATAACAAATCCACTGTTTATTATTGAATTTAATTCTTTTCTACCAAAGCTATATATTTTATCACATTCTGGAGTTAATGATATTGCTATATGACTATATTTATAATGTGTAAAAAGTTTTATAAGTCTTGATGGCATTGTATGTGTGTGCATCTGTATAACATATATCTTATTGCTTTTCATTTGTTTATTCACCTCTTATAATACTATTTATCTTGTTACTTTTTATTACATCTTTTTAATTGTAACACAATAGACTATAATTGTCACTACATCATTTACAAAATATTAAAAATTAATTCAACTCTGAATAAATCACCATCTAATTTCAAATTAAATACACCTTTTTGAATCTCTGTTAAATTCTGTGCTATTGATATCCCAAGTCCACTTCCCTCAGTTGTTCTTGATTTATCACCTCTAACAAATCTTTGCATTAATTCTTCTGCAGATATATTAAGTTTTTCTTTTGATATATTTTTCATTTCTATATATACTTCATTTGATTTTTTTATTATATCAATATATACTCTTGAATTTTCTAAAGCATATTTTGAAATATTACTAAATAAATTTTCTACAATTCTATACATATATCTACTATCTGCTAATATATATATTTCACTTTCTTTTGCTTCTAATAATATTTCTAATTTTTTCGCCTCAAACTTATCTTCAAATTCACCAATTGCTTGATTTAATAATTCTACAATATTAATCTTCTCTATTTGTAGTTTTACATTTCCTGTAGAAACTTTTGAAGCTTCAACTAAATCTTCAATTAATTTTTTTAATCTTTGTGATTTTGAATCTAATATTTCTATATATTCATTAGCTTTTTCGTTTCTTATATCTTCCTTTTTTAATAAATCAACATAATTAATTATTGATGTTAATGGTGTTTTTATATCATGTGATACATTTGTTATTAATTCTGTTTTTAGCCTCTCACTTTTTATTCTATCTTGTATTGCTCTTTCAAATCCATTTGATATATCATTTATATAATCAACTGATTGGTAAAATTCCGGTAAAAATTCTTTTCTTTCTAATGTATCATTATTATTTCCTTCATACATTTCTTTTAATTTTTCTTCTATCTTATCATAATCTGCAATTGCTTTTAATAATCTAAAAATAAATATTACTACTATTACTGTTTCCAATACAGCTGTAAAAACTAAATCTTCGTGGAATATTAGTAAAATTATAATTACAAAAACAATAGCTATTACACAATCTAATATAAATTTCTTAGTTGTCTTATCAAAAAATTTAGATGTTCCTTTAAGTTCTTTAAAAAACTTTTCTAATTTTGAAAATATTTTTCCTAACTGTTTAAATATTTTTCCTATTATTGTACTTTTCCAAAATGTTTTTGCTTTTAATCTTCTTACAAATGTATCAAATATTATTGCAATTACAATATATATTGAAAAATATGCTGTTACTATTAAAGAAACTTCTAAAGATATATCAGAAGGAGTTGTCACACCAAAAGTCATAAGCATTATTATTGCAAAAATTGCCACACCTATTCCTAATATAATTTCTAATGGTATTTTATCAAAATCTGTTGTCGAAATACCTTCTACACCATTTTTATGCCCTATTGATATACTTAAATATAATAAAATTAAAATTGTCATCATTGTTGATATTGGAACTAATACATAAATAACTGTTTGATACGGTTTTAAAATCTCAATAAATTCATTTGACAATGCTTGATTAGAATTCTCTGCAAATTTTGGAGTGTACGATGTATAAATTTGAAAATCTTCTATATGTGCTGTTATATATTCTAAATCACTAGTAGTTGATTTTCCTACAATAACACCATCTTCAGATCCAGTTTCAAGTTGAAAAAATTCATCTGTTGGTCCAACTTCTACATTATTTCTTGTAAAATATTTATATGTAAATGATTCTTGATATTGTTTTGCTCTTTTCCTTAATATTGCTGAATTTGTTTCTACTTTTCCATTTACTATATTAAAAATTTTATTACCATCTACATTTGCTATATAATTTTTTATTGATTCTATTGTACTTACATCAGATGTTAATTCAACATTAGTAAGTGCTTTATTATTATATATTATCAAAAAATACATTCTTGGTGCATCATAATTAAATTCACCATTTGCCGAATAAAAAATATATGAATCTCCATCTTCAATATTTTTATATTCTGGATTTTTATATATCAATTTTCGTGCTATGTCTGATAATCTTGTCATATATAATGACATAAATGATTCTGATTCAAAATATTTTTCTTCATCATAATATGTGGCATCTTTTACTTGAATATAAAATATTGATATTATTAATATTCCAACAAAAATTGGTAACATTATATAACTAAATAATTTTAGTATTCTACTGTTTCTCATTTTATTTTTTTCTCCTTATTAAAGGTTTTCTACTTTATATCCAACTCCCCATATTACTTTTAAATATTTAGGCTCTTTTGGATTTACTTCAATTTTTTCTCTTATATGTCTAATGTGTACTGCAATGATGTTTTCTGCTGCAAAACTTTCTTCTTCCCATATATTTGTATATATTTCGTCTATTGAATATACCTTTCCTTTGTTTTGTGTTAAAAATTTCAAAATATTATATTCTGTTGGTGTAAGTTTTACTTCTTTACCATCTACAACAACTTTTTTTAATTCATCATCAATTGTTAAATTTCCTGCTTTTATTAGTCCTGCTTTTTCTGATAAAACATTGTTTTTTGAACATCTTCTTATAATTGCATTTACTCTTGCAATTAATTCTTCTGGATTAAATGGTTTTGTTATATAATCATCTGCTCCTATATTTAATCCATTTATTTTATCTATATCTTCTGATTTTGCTGACAATAATATTACTGGTATATCTTTGTTTTTTCTTATCTCTTCTAGTGTTTCTATTCCATCTTTTTTTGGCATCATTATATCCATTATTATTAAATTAATTACATTATCATTTATTTGTTTTAAAGCTTCTTCTCCATCATAAGCTTTATAAATAAAATAATTTTCTTTTTCTAAATATATTTCTATTGCTTTTACTATTTCTTTATCGTCGTCTACTACTAGTATGTTATACATAAAATTTTCTCCTTTATAACTTTTTCTTCATTATTATACCATGTTTTGAGCTATTTCGGAATATCTGTTTTATTAATTTTTTATTAAAAAGAAAACAACCATTAAATTATGGTTGCTCTCTATTCTTATATTTATTCCACATCATGTCTTGCTAAAATTCTAGCAGGCCTTTTTCTTAGAATTTTAAATAATGGTAATAATCCAACTAATATATTAACTCCAAATATAATTAAAACACTTAAACCTATTGTTTGAAAATTAACAATAAACAATCTTGAGGCTGATTGAATTTTAGTAATTGATGCCAATATATATGTCATGAGTGCAATTCCTGGTACACTTCCAAATACAGTGATAGCAATAATTTCACCTAAAAACATTCTATATATATCTGATTTTTTTACTCCAATTGCTCTAAATACTCCAATTTCTTTTATTCTTGATAAGAATGATGCTCTCATCATCAAATATATTTCAACTAGTGATATTGCAAGTATTATAGATGCAAGTATTATTGCACTTTTTACTGAATCTTTTTTATATTCTAGATAATCACTTCTATCTTTTTCATATCTATCAATAATATTCAATCTATACTCATCTTTAAATTTATTCATAACTTGTGATTTATCTTTTGCATATATTGTCATTGAATTCTGCTTATTAATTACATTATATTTTACTGTATTATTATTTACAAGATATGCCTGTAAATCTGCTTGACTATCATAATATCCAACAACTACAAGTTCTTCTCCATTTACTTGTGCTTTTATTGGTTTATTTAATTTCATAGTATCTTTATTAATTTGATTTACTATAACTTCATAATCATTTTCTGGTAATCTTCCTTTTGTTAATGTAATATCATCTAAAAACAAATTATAATCCATTACTTCACTATCTGTTGTTTCTTCTTTATAAACACTAGTAAACCAATCATTTACATTATTTGTCCCTGTGGCATTTGCGCTTATATTCACAAACATAGATTTATTAACAAATATAGACTCTGCTTCTGTGTCTGCAATTCCAACTATTTTAAAGTCTTTTAAGTTTTTGATAGTTAAACTTCTTCCTAGCAAATCTTCATCTGTTTTTATTCCTAAACTTCCTGCCATTCCCATATCTGATGTAACAGATTGTACTACTCTTTTATCTACTACAATTTCATACTCATTTTCTGGCATTCTACCTTTTATTAAATTATCTGCTGTTATTGTGTCTATACCTACTAAATATCCATTAACCATTGCAGGACGTGTTGCTGTCTGATAATAATCTTTATTATTTAATGTAAATATAACTCCTCCGCTTCCAGGCAATATATAATCAATTCCAGGCTCTTGCTCATATTTTAGAAAATCATCAACACTTATTGTAGTATTTTCAACCTGCAAATAATTTCTATCTATTTGCATAAAATCTATATCTCTTACATCTAATGCACCATATATACTACATATTGCATATACAACAAACATACTTGATGCAAAAAATCCTAATAATAATAATTTTTTTAGTATAGTATAATTTGAAATTCTTTTAAAACCTGTAATTATTGATTTCGCTATTCCATAAATTGATTTATATTTTGCTTTATATTTTTTATCAGATATATTTTCCAAATTATATTTTTCTTCATCATAAATGCTTTTATCAATCTTTTTGTAATGATCATCTACTAATTCTATTGATGAATTTTCATCAACAACTTCTACCTTGTTTTCTGATTGGATATAGATATTTCCATCTTTTATTGCTAATTTTATATTAATCTTATCTTGCTTGTTATCAGAATATATATTTACATTAATATCATCTTTATCGATATTATTAATATTTTCGAAATCTTTTAAATATAATTTGTTATCTAATCTATATTCTAATGATTCTTTTGGCTCATTTTCATAATCTTTAACAATTTTTCCATCTTGAAGTTCTATAATTCTTGAAGCATAAAAATTAGCTAAATCTACTTCATGTGTTACAAGAATTACTAATTTTTCTTTTGAGATTGCTTTTATTATATTCATTACTTGTAAAGAATTTTTACTATCTAAGTTACCAGTTGGTTCATCTGCAATTACTATACTTGGATTTTTTACAAGTGCTCTTGCTATTGCAACTCTTTGCTTTTCTCCACCTGATAACATTTTAGCAGGTCTATTTCTATATCTGTACATTTTTACTGCTTCAAGAACATAATTTACTCTTTTTTGTATTTCTTTCTTATTTTTTATTCCCATCATTTTTAATGATAGTGCAACATTATCATATACAGACATATTTTCTAACAATTTATAATCTTGAAATATATATCCCATATTTAGATTTCTTATTTTATCAACTGTATAAGCTCTTTTATGTGTTATTTTTTTACCATTTATGTATATTTTTCCACTATTAACTTTATCAAGTCCACCTATTGCATTTAATAATGTTGTTTTTCCACTTCCTGAACTCCCTAAAATTGCAACTAATCCATTATCACCTAATTCAAGAGATGTATTATTTATGATATGCATTTGATTTCTTTTTCTTCTATTAAAATATTTATTTACTTTTACTAATTTTATCATAATATTACACCTCCTCATTATATCTGTTCATTGCAGAACTTTTAAATATTTTCTTTGCAAATTTTCTTGCTATTAATTGTGTTACTACAAACAAAATTAAATACATTAAAATACATTCATTTAATGTTATATATTTTATTAGGTTTGCAATAAATTCGATTTTTATAATATCTTGTTTTACTAGATATCCAAAGGTTAATACCATTAAATATGATAATGTTGAATTTATAAATAATTCAATATTTAATATTTTTCTTGTACTCTTAGATGTTGCTCCTAACATTCTTAAAGTTGTATAATATATATTTCTTGATTTTAGAATAATACTTATTATCAAATATGATATGAAAAATACCACTATTATTACAAATATTGTTACTACTACTTTAAATATTTTTACAATCTGGCTTTCATTTTCATATTCCACTTTAAAGTCTGTAGCCTTTTTAGGTTTTAATCCCAAATTTTCCAATTCACTCATTGTTTGGTCTATTATACTTGCATCTTTTACATATACACTTGATTGATATGATGGCTTATCATATAATGAGTTGTAATCATCAGGATTTATAATTATTGCATTTTGATAATAACTATAATCTGTATATCCTGTTAACTTCTTTAAATTAGACTTTGTAAATGTTTTTGTAATTGTTAAATCAATATTATCTTCATAATAAATATTGCTTACACTTATATTTATATTTTGATTTATTATTTTATTATTTTTAAACTGATATTTTAAATCGTCATTTACAATTGCTGTACCTGGCTCAACATTTTCGCTTGTTTCAATATTATATTGTACATATTTATCATTTAATAATGTTTTCATATCACTATATTGATTATGCACATAAGATCTTACTACTTTTTTTACTTCATTTGATACATAAAAAGTTCTATCATATATAGTATTATTTTCATTATATTGAATTCCAACTATTTTTACTGTTCTTATTGTATCTCCTTCTCTATATGATTTTTGTAGCGAAAATTCACTATTTAATGTTTCATCTAACATTTGTGTTATAGTATAGTCATCTTTATTTGCTTTTAAGATAATTTCGTCATCATTTTCTGGCATTCTTCCTATATCTATGTTTCCTTTGAAATTGTTTATATCTTTTATATATCCATAAGTATTTAGTGTATCATTTCTTAATATAAATTCTGTATCTAATGAAATATCATCTTCTACTATATAGTCTATATTTGATAATTGTTTTATTTTATTATAATCATCTTCTGTAAATGGTTCTCTATTTTGTTTATTTATTAATATTCTTTCTTTTGAAATATCTCTTAAATTTGCACTATATCCACTACTTTCTTCTGTTGAATGTTCTACTAATTTAAAAGCCGAATATTCAGATAAAAATGCAACACTCATAAATGTAAATACTATAAATAATAATATAAATTTTGAGAATATATTAAATGTATTTCTGATTCCTAATCTATATTGATTTGGAATTGTTATATTTTTCCCATTTGCTTGTGTTATTTTTGAATCTTCATTTATATTTTTTATTTCAGTGTTTTGTATCATTCTTCCATCATGCATTTTTATTATTCTTGTTGCATATTTTTCAACTTGTTCTATATTATGTGTTACAATAACTACTAATTTGTCTTTTGCTACATTTTTTAATAATTCTATAATTTCATATGCTGACTTTGTATCTAAATTTCCAGTTGGCTCATCTGCAACAATTATTGGTGTATCTTTTACAATTGCTCTTGCTATTGCTACTCTTTGTTTTTGCCCCCCTGATAGTTTTGATACTTTCGTATTTTTAAATTTTGTAAGTCCTACTTTATCAATTATATCAAGTACTTTTTTCTTAATTTGTCTTCTTTTATATCCATTCAATAATAATACTAGTTCTACATTTTGGTATACTGTATAACTATTAATTAAATTGAAACTTTGAAAAATATTTGCTATATATTTTTTTCTATATTCTTCAAAGTCTTTTTCAGTATAATGGCTTGTTTCTTTGCCATTTATATACATTTCTCCTTCTTCATAACTGTCAATTCCTGATATTACATTTAAAAGTGTGCTTTTTCCACTTCCAGATTCTCCTGTTATTACTACAAATTCACCTATGTTTAATTCTAAATTTACTTTTGATATTCCTGTTGCTACAATTCCATTTGTGTAATAAATTTTTGATACATTTTCTAATTTTAACATATGTATTTCCCCTTTTTATATTTTGGTAAGTTTGATTAAATAGAAAAATATGGCAAGTTTTTTTCTTACCATATTGATTATATAATTTTATAAGTTTGTAGTCAATGAATATTTTATTAATTTCTATAGCTTAATACAATTTATCTGCTTCTTCTTGTGTTATTACTTTTTGTTTTACAGAATAATCTATTTGTTTTTTTCTTTCTTCTTTATCTTCTATTTTTTCTAAACGATTTATTAATTCTGATTTTCCATCTATAATACCATTATTATCTGCATTAAACAAATATGATTTTCGAATTTGGAAAAAACTAAAAATAACAGCCAAAATTATAATTATACTAATTAATATAATAATTTTTTTATTTTTCTTCATTTGTATCCCTCCTTTCCATTTTTATATTTTCAATTTTTTTATTTAAGCTTTTTACCACAAAGATATTACTAATATAATTTATTATAAAATAGCTAAATAAACTCAAACTGTATAAAAATGCACAATGAAGTATATCTTCTTTAAGCAATTCAATAAAGATTAATTTCATTCCTAAAATTCCAACAACTATATATTCCACCAGTATATACACACTCAAAAATATAATAAAACCCATTATTAAATAAAAAATTTTTTTCATTTTATTTCATCCTTTCATCTAAAAAATATATTACATCTTTTATTTTTCTTTTTGATACAATTTTGAAAGTATTATCATCTAAATTTATTATTATACTTCCTGTTTTACTAATATCAAAATTCTTTATATGTTCTATATTTACTATACAATTTTTAGATATTCTCATAAAATTCGTGCTCATTTTTTCAATTTCATATAATTTACTTTTGGTTTTATATACTTTTTTCATTGTTTTACAATAATTATTTTTGTTTTCACTATAAAAACATACAATATCACTATATAATACTTCTTCTATAATATAATTATCTTCTAAAAAAATTGACTTACTATATCTATTTATATATTTTATAAGATTATCTACTTCTTCTTTTTGAGAAGTATTATATTCAATATTAATTTTTATAGAGTCTCGTGGCATTTTACTGTTTAATAATTTTCTTAATTCTATTTTCACTTTCTCCTCCAACAATTATATTTATATTATAAATATTTTTAAAAGTAAATATTTTATAGATAAACGTGTTATTTCTACGACAAACGTAAAATAACCTATAAACTTTTTAGTCTATAGGTTATTATCTTATTTAATTAACTTTCCTCTCACAAGTAATCTATGTGAATTAACTCCATATGGAGTACAAGTAATAAGTGTAGCAAACTGTTTCCCATCTTCAATTCCCAAATTTTCTGTATTATTAGGTTCTACTACAAGAATTTGATCTACCTCATAAACAAATTTATATTTTAAAACAGATATTTCAAATTTATCTCCAATTTCCATCTTATTTAAATCTGTTAATAACTTAGCAGAAGGTAAACCTGTATGCCCTGCTAAAATAACATGTGAACTTGGACTATCAACAGGCAATGATGAACCTTTCATATGACCTATTCCATTTTGCAAAACAGATCTTTCACTTCCATGAAATATTGGTACTTTAACATTTATTTTATCTATCGTTAAATATCCCATTATTCCTGAATCATCTAATGATAATAAATCATAATATCCTCTTTCATCTGCCTTTTCTGTATTTTCTTCTAATGTTCCAGAAAGTAATAAATTATTATATTCCTGAGCTTTTCTAATCATCAAATTATATTCATCATTTGTTAATTTTTGTATCTTAACATCATATTCAGATACTTCTTTTGTTTGAAGTCTTTCGTTAATAAAATTACTAATAAAAGGATATAAAAATATTAATAATCCTATAACAAATATCATTACAAACAAAATGTTTATCCAATATTTCTTAAAAAATTTTAACATTATTATATCCCTTTCATACTAATTTCCTTTTGAATATACTGATTTATTTTTCTTCATTTTTATAACTAAAACACCTAATGCACTAATCATTAAAACAATTCCTGCAGTTGTAAAGAGTGTTGTTCCAATTCCACCTGTTGATGGTAAAAGTCCTTTTTGAGCATTTAATATGTCAATACTAAATTCTGCAACACCATCTTTTGTTTGTACTCCTGTAACATATCCATTTGCTGAATTTGACATTGGTAAATATTCAAAATCTGCATCTTCAAGAATTCCATCATCATTAAATCTTGGTGTTATTTTAAATACAAATTCAAAATTTGGTGTATTATATCCTTCTGGAGCTTCTGTTTCAATTAATGTATATGTTCCTTCTTTTAATCCTGATATTTGGATTTTTCCTGCATCAACTTCTGCACCATCTTTTTCTTTTGTTCCTGATGAAGTTAATACTGTTGCATCTTCTTTGTTTTCAACTTCTCCTGTTAATTTTCCATTTTCATCAAATGTAGCATATTTTCCATTTGAAAGTTTTAATATGAATTTTGCACCATTTAATGTTTCATCTTTTGAATTCTTTTTTGTTATATCAAATGTAAATGAATATACATGAACAATATCTGGTGTTGATTCACCTTTTCCATCAGCTTTTGGATCATTTGAGTATATTAATTTTACTTGGTTAGTATTGTCTTTTTCAATTGCTGCTTCTGAATTTAACTTTGCAGAATATGTAATTTTTATTTCTGCACCAGCATTATCTTTTTGTGAAATAAAATCATTAAATTTTATCTCTAAACTTGTTGTTCCATTTGCATTTGTTATCTTAGAAATTGTTGCATTTGTATATGTTTTGCCTCCTATTGTTATTTCTATATCATCATTAAAGTCTAATCCTTTTGACATTGTATCTTCTACATTGAATTCATATTTGTCATATCCAATCATTCTTGGAACTTCTGTCGTAATTGTAAAGTTTACATTTTCACCAACATTTGCTGTTGTTACATCTGTCTCTTTTTCTATGTGAATGTCATCTGTTTTAATTTTTACTTCTTCACTTTGAATTAAGCTTGAAAGTATTGCTGCTGATATAGCTTTTGATACTGTATTATTAGGATTTTCTGTTTCGTCATATACTAAATAATATCCTTCATCTAATCCTGTAAATTCAACATATCTTTCATCTTCTCCAACTGTTTTTACATCTATTCTTGAAGTTTTGCTTGCTAATGTTGCACTATTAGCAGGATCTGTACAGAAATTATAATATTCTAATGCTAAATTTGTTAAACTTGTAGAATCATTTTCATAATTTCTTAATTCCTCTAATACTTGATATATATTTGCATATCCTTTACTTGTAAAGAATCCTTCTGATGCTAAACCATCCCATGAATAATGGTAATTATCATTATCTTCTACTGTTAAATTAAATAATTTATATACTGATAATGTTCTTCCTGCTACATCACCTGTAACAGTTAATGTTAAGTTATTAGCAGCAAAACTTAGTGGACATACTGCAATAATAGCTAATAAAACAATTGCCAAAATTGAAATAATTTTTTTCATTTTCTAATGTTCCTTTCTAATAAATAAAATAAGTGAAGTACCAATTAAAAAGATACCTATTAAACAAATCTTAAAATTTCCATCACCTCCTGTTTCTGGCATAATTGTATATGAATCTATTGGAGTTAACTTATTTGTGAAATTTAGCTTTAACATTTGTTTTTCTTCCAATAGTTCTTCATTATCATCAGCATAATTGTTATATCCCAATATACTTGCTTTGTCTCCTAAAGTTTCTTCTTTAGATTGATTTTTATATGTATCTATTGTTGCTTTAGGATCTTGTATATTATATGAACATGAAGTAGTGTAATATGGTAAATTATAATTATCTTCTTTTATTGTATATGTTATTCCATATTTTGTTTTCACTTTCCATTTATATGTTAATATATATTCATCATTTGTTGAATTGTTTTCTATATCATCATGATTTTCTAAATTTAATATTTTTATATCTGTTCCACCTTTTAATGTAATATTAAAAAGTGATTTTGATATTGATTTATTTTGTTCAAATGAATATCCTGTTAATTTTTCAATTACATCTTTGTTTCCTTTAAATGTTTTTGTTACTATTATTTTACCTTCTTTTCTTACTAATTTTCCATCTATATGCCAGAAATTACTATGCAATTTGAATACATACCATCTTACTTCATAATGGTCTGTATTTAATTCATCTACTTTTATGCTTTTTCCATCTATTGATAATGTATTTACATATTGCTTTAATTCTTTAAATATGTATTCATCTGTTGGAAATGATACTATATATATTGAACCATCTTTTTTGTCTCCAACTAATTTTCTTATTTCTTTATCTGCTTTATATGAATTATCTTTAGTTTCTCCTACTATATAATAGTTTGTGTCTGCTGTTGCATTTTTTACATCGCATTCCCATAACATTGGTGTAAATTTGTCTGGGTCTTGTGCTCCTACATTTCCTTCTGAGTCTAAAGCTTCTGATTTATAATTTATAAAAAATCTTACATATTGATAGTTTTTCTTTTTTTGGGCTTGAGTACTAATTGCTTTTTCTTTTGTTGATTGTGTTATAGTAGTTTGTTCTTGTTTTTGCTGTATGCTATCTTCTTGTTCGTTTTCATTTGTAGTTGTTTTTATATCATTATTTATTGTTTCTTCTGATTGAGGCTTGACACTTTTAGTTAGATTAGTTGATTCTGTAATTGCTGTTTTTGTACTTTGAGTTATATTTGTTTGCTTATCTATACTTGTCGAAATTATATCTTCTGCATTTACAATAGTTGTGGCTACAAATAAAGTTGTTATTATGGTTGCAAAGTTAAATAATATTTTTATATTCATTATGTTTTCCTTTCTTTTAATACTTACTTTAAAATTATATGCAGTCATAAAAGAAATAGAACCATAAAAAAAGAAAAAAGATTGAAAAATTTTTGACAATTTTCAATCTTTTTTATATTATTCTATAAATACAACCAAAAACAGAGTTCTTTTTACAGGACCCTGCTTTTAGACCTTTAATCAAAGGATTTTACCGCTGAACCTTGAACATCAGAACCATACTGAAGATCATCCTCTATGTTCATGTTAAACACATCATTTTCTTGCTTACGGCATTCTTTCTTTGCTAGATTATAGAGTTCTTTAGTCAGCTCGTCACCTGCACTAACAGTAATGTAATAACTATAGCATTTATCATTGGTTGCATAAAATCCTCTAAGTTCATATGATGTATCTTCATATTTACCATTAAAGAAATATTCAGCAACTACAACATCTGCATTTTCATTATCATTTATGAATTGCTTAAGACATTGCCTTATTTCTTCATTACTTCCTAACTCCTCTTCTGAAAATGTATAAGTTACCAAATTTTGATTTTCATAGTCCCCCAAGCTATATCCAGAAGAACCAATTTCAACTATGACATTACACTCCTGGCTGTGAACGATATCCTCCTTCTTGCCACATGCTACAAGCATGCTAGTCATCATCATCAAAGCAATAGCAATGAAAACAGATGCAAAACGCTTGTAGAAATTGTTAACGGACACAATGTTAGTACTAAACATGTCGCACACTCCTATTCTTGGTTCGTTGTTTTTTTCACCTGTAATTAGGTGAGCATTCATATATAAGGTTTTACCTCATACCATATATTATAGCATGTCAAGTATAATTATGTCAAATTCGTCTTTTTTATGTTTACTCAAATTTCTTTCCAACTTCTAGAGCATTTCCTCTTAAAAAATCACCAATATTCATTTTTTTGGCATTTTCAGCCTGAATTTCAAGAACTTTAATTATACCATCTTTAGCTTTTATATATAATCCGTCCTTACTATCTGATTTTATAATTGTGCCATTATCTTGACTTTCATATTCTGGTTGACTTAGTAATATTTCAACTTTCCAGAACTTGAATTTTTTTCCATCTAAAAATGAATATGTTCCCATTATAGGATTTAATCCTCTAACTAGATTTTTTATTTCTAATGCAGATTTATTTTGCCAATCGATTTTTGACATTTCTTTATCAAGCATTGGTGCAAGAGTAAAATCATCACTTTGTGGAATTCTTGGAGCTGTTCCATTTTCAATTTGTTTTAATGTCTCAACTAATAAATTTGCTCCTATTTTTGAAAGTCTATTCCATAACTCTCCTGTTGTTTCATCTTCACCAATTTCTACCTTTTCCGTTAATATCATGTCACCTGTATCCATACCAATATCCATATACATTGTAGTAACACCTGTTTCTTTATCTCCATTAAGTACTGACCATTGAATTGGTGCTGCACCTCTATATTTAGGAAGAAGTGATGCATGAACATTTATACAACCATATTGAGGTATATCTAATATTTCTTTTGGCAATATTTTTCCATATGCAACAACACATATTATATCAGGATTTAAAGATTTTATTTCATTTATAAATTCTTCATTTTTCTTTACTTTTTCTGGCTGAAATACTGGTAAATTCTTTTCAATAGCAAACTCTTTAACAGGTGTTGCAATCATTTTCATTCCTCTTCCTTTTGGCTTGTCTACATTTGTAACAACTGCTAAAATGTCATGTCCAGCATTATATATTGCTTCTAATGAATCTCTTGCAAAATCTGGAGTTCCCATAAAAACTATTTTCATTTTTATCACATTCCTTCCTATTATTTTGATATTTCTTTTGCTAAATCAGCATAATTTTCAATTGTTAAATTTTCAGCCCTAACATTTTCATTTAAACCTAGTTTATTCAAAATCTTTATTCCTTCTTGTTTGCTTATAAAAACTTGTGCATTTGTCAAAGCATTTAATAATGTTTTTCTTCTTTGCATAAAAGCACTTTTTATTATCATAAACATTACCTTTGGATTTTCTACTTTAACAACAGGTTCTTTTCTTATTTTCATTTTTATAACTTCTGATGTCACTTCTGGCTCAGGTATAAATGAACTATTAGGCACTTCCATAATTTTTTCTGAATCACAATAATAATATATTGTATATGTTATTGCTCCTGTATTTTTTCCACTTGGAATTTCTATTAACCTATCTGCAACTTCTTTTTGAATCATTACTGTTATACTTTCTATATCTAGTTTTTCTTCTAATAATTTCATTATAATTGGAGTTGTAATATAATATGGCAAATTAGCTACTATCTTTACATTTTTGATTTTTTCATTTTCTTTATTTTCTTTAATTATTTTATTAAGATCAACTTTTAAGACATCATCATTTATAATTTCAAAATTAGAATATTTTTCAAATCTATCTTCTAATATTTCTATCATTTTTCTATCTAATTCTATACATAATACTTTTCCTGCTTTTTCTAATAAATACTTTGTTAATGTTCCAAGTCCTGGTCCTATTTCTATTACCATATCGTCTTGAGAAATTTCACTACTATTAACAATATTTTCAACAACTTCATTATTTATCAAAAAGTTTTGCCCTAAATCTTTATTAGCTCTAATACCATACTTTTTCATTATATTTCTTGTTTCTTCAACTAAATTTGCCATTATAAAAAAATCCTCCTTAAAGATATAGAAAGGCTAAAAATTAAACTTTTCAGCCTTATGATTCTACATTTGAAACTACGCATGTTCCATTTGCATATTTTAATGTTATATTTTGTTTTAATGTTATAAAATTGTTCATATTTTGTTTTTCAATTTCATATGTTGTTTCATTACCTTTTATGCTTTTTTCTGTTATCTGATTAATCATATAATCACTTTGTTTTCCTGTTACATCTTTCATATATAAGACACCATTATAATTTATAAATTCACTAAATTCACTTTTCAATACATCTGTTGTCATATATTTTGTCATTGCATCTTCAAAATCAGAATATTTAATTCCTGTAAATGTATATTCTGAATATTCCTCTGGCAATTGTTCTTCTGGTTCTTCGACAGTTTTTGAAAGATTTAAACTACTCAATAGATATTTTGTTCCTCCTGTCTTTAAATTAACATATTTATCATAATTATAAATTGTTTTCTGAGCTAAATCTTCTGGAATTCTTTCCGCAAATTTTATTGTCATAACAGTTCTCATTGCTTCATTATAATATTGTTCATATAAACTTTTTTCTCCTGTAATTTCAATTGCATACATATATCCATCTTTCATTATTGCTAGAATTTTTGCTTTTTGCTCTTTGTTTTCAGCATCAAACTGTCTCCACTGAACATCATCAATTAATTGTATTTTTGTATATTCTATATTTGAATATACAGAATGTTCTAACATTTGTGTTTTTAATTCATCATTTGTCATACTACTTTTTTCAAGATAAACATTTATTCTAATATCATCTGTAGTTCCATCTTCATTTTGTTTTATAGGTCCTTGTATATAAAATATTATTGAACCATTTTGTTTTTCTACAACTTTCCATGAATCTGATAATTTTCCTATATTTAAACTTATTACATTATTTGAATATATTTTTTCTTCTGTTTGTTCTTCTGTTATATTTTCAGTCGAATTAATATTTTCATTTTGATTATTTTCAGCTTTTGTTTTTTCTTTAGAAAAGTTTTTAAAAGCAAATATAATGCAACATATTCCAATAATGATTAAAAGTAAAGTTCCAAAATTTATTTCAAATGCTTTTTTCTTCTTTCCCATTTTACTTTTCCCTTCTACATTTTATCTGGCATTTGTATTCCTAATAAATTTGCACCAGTTTTTAATACTTTACCAGTTGCATATGTTAAAAATACTCTTGTATTTTGTATATCTTTATTATCTGTAATAATTTTATTTTCATTATAAAAATTACTATATGCTTTTGCAACATCTATCAAATATCTTGATAATATTGATGGTTCATTCTTTTCTGTTACTTGTATTAAAATGTTTTCAAAATTATATATTAATTTTAATATCTTACTTGAATATTCATCTAACAAATATTTTGCATTAACATCTTCAATTTTTGGAACTCCTCCTGCTTTTTCAATAACACTTTTTGTTCTTACATAAGTATATTGAATATATGGTCCTGTTTCTCCTTGGAAGTTTAATACTTTGTCCCAATTAAATATTTCATCTTTTACTCTACTATTTGCTAAGTCATTAAACACAACTGCACCAATTCCTACTTTTTTTGCTATATCGTCCTTATTTTCTAAATCAGGATTTTTTTCTTCTATAACTTTCTTTGCTCTTTCTATTGCTTCATTTAATAAATCTTCAAGTTTTACTACATTTCCTTCTCTTGTTGACATTTTTCCTGTTTCAAGTAATACCATTCCATAAGATACATGTTCTAATCCTTTGATATATTTTTCATCAAGTCCTAATAATTTAGCTACTTCAAATATTTGTCTGAAATGTAAAACTTGTTCATATGATGTTACATATAATGCTTTATCATAATCATATGTACGTGCTCTATAAAGTATTGCTGCTAAGTCTCTTGTTGCATATGTTGATGAACCATTTGATTTTTCAATTAGACATGGCGCCATTCCGTAATCTTCTAAATCAATTATTCTGGCTCCTTGTGATTCTACTAATTTTCCACTTTTCTCTAATAAGTCGATAACCTCACCCATTTTATCTGTATAAAATGATTCTCCATTCCAAGAATCAAATTTTGTTCCAAGTATATCATAAACTTTTTGGAATTCTCTTAAACTTAAATCTTTAAATTTAGTCCATAATTCAACACACTCAGGATCTCCATCTTCTAATTTTTTAAAATTATCTCTACATGCTTCTAAAACACTTTCATCTTCTTTGCATAAATTTGAAATTCTAACATATATTTCTGTTAATTTTTCGATAGGGTTTTCATCAAGATTATATTCTGTTCCCCATCTTTTATATCCTTCTATTAGTTTTCCAAATTGTGTTCCATAATCTCCTAAATGGTTTATTCCTGTAACATTATATCCTAAATATTTATAAATATTATATAATGCTGAACCTATTACTGTTGTTCTTAAATGCCCTATATGAAATGTTTTTGCGATATTAGGTGATGAATAATCTATTACTATGTTTTTACCATTTCCAATTTTTGATTTTCCATATTCTTCATTTTCATCAACTTCTTGAAGAATCTCTTTGGCAAGTGTTTCCTTATTTACAAAAAAGTTAAGATATCCTCCAACAACTTCTATCTTTTCTACATATTTTTCTGATATGTTTACATTTGCTTTTATATCATCTGCAATTACATTTGGTGATTTTCTTAGTGTTTTTGCAAGTTTGAAACAAGGAAATGCATAATCTCCATTTCCTTGTTCTTTTGGAACTTCTATAAATCCTTTAATTTCATTAACTTCTATTTTTGTTATTTGTGCAATTGATTCTGCTATTATTTGTTTAAAATCTATCATAATTCTTAATATTCCTTTCAATATTGCATTTATTTTTTAAGAACTTCTGTCCCATCTTTCGTATCTTTTACTATATATCCTTTTTCTGCTATTAGATCTCTTAATCTATCTGATTCACTCCAATTTTTATCACTTCTAGCTTGTTTTCTTTCTTCTACTAAATCTAAAATTTCTTGTGGTATTTTTGTTTCTTGTACTTCATCAATTTTTATTCCTAGTACTGTATCGAATTTTTTAAGTAATTGTGCTATTTTAGGTGATTTTTCAGGATATTTAACTGCTTCCCATACAACACTTAATGCAAGTGGCATATTCATATCATCATTTATTGCTTGATGAAATCTATTTTCCATATCTGCAATTATTTCATCAGATATATCTGAATTTCCATTTAAGTGTTTTTGATATCCTTCTCTTAAACGAATAAGAGATGTATTTGCTGATTCAATTCCTTCCCATGTAAAGTTTAATTTTCCTCTATAATGACATGAATAATTAAACAATCTATATGCAAGTGGACTATATCCTCTAGCAATTATATCATCTATTAAATATGTGTTTCCAAGACTCTTTGACATTTTTCCACCATTTATTAATAGATATTCTCCATGTATCCAATAATGTGCTGGATTTTTGCCACAAGCTCCTTTATTTTGTGCAATTTCGTTTTCATGGTGTGTTGGTACTAAATCAATTCCACCTGTATGTATATCAAATTCCTCTCCAAGATATTTTGTGCTCATTGCTGAACATTCAATATGCCATCCTGGATAACTTGGTCCCCATGGACTATCCCATTTCATTAAATGATTTGCTGGTGCTTTTATCCATAATGCAAAATCATATGGATTTCTTTTTTCTGGATCTATATCAACTCTTGCTCCTGCTTTTTGGTCATTTAAGTTTATTCCTGATAAAATACCATATTGGTCTAATTTTGAAACATCAAAATATATAGCTGTAGAAGTTTCATATGCATACCCATTTTTCATTATTTTTTGAACCATTTCCAACATTTCTTTTATATGATCTGTTGCTTTACATACAACTTCAGGAGTTTCAATATTTAATCTTTCTAAATCTCTAAAAAATAATTTTGTATAATGTTCTGCTATTTCTAAAGGACTTTTATGTTCTTCTCTAGCAGATTTTAACATTTTGTCTTCTCCTTCGTCTCCATCTGATACTAAATGTCCTACATCTGTAATATTCATTACATGTTTTAATTCATATCCATTATATTTTAAAACTCTTCTTAATGTATCATTTAATAAGTTTGTTCTCATATTTCCTATTGTTGCATCTTTATATACTGTTGGTCCACAAGAATATATTTTAACTTTTCCTTCTTCAATTGGTTTAAATAAATCTTTTTGTTTTGTTAATGTGTTGTAAAAATAAATATCCATATATGCCTTCCTTTCTATTCTATTTTATGCTTTTTGCCCCACATATTGTGAGGCAAAAATTCTTATTATTCTTCAGTATTTGTATCTTCTTCTGGTAGATCTGGAGTTGGTGTAGTTTCACCTTCAGATGGTTTAGTACTCTCAGTTGGCTTAGTACTCTCTGTTGGTTTTGTACTTGATGTATCATCAGCTGGCTTTGTACTTTCTGTTGGTTTTGTACTCTCAGATGGTTTAGTGCCTTCTGTTGGCTTTGTACTCTCTGTTGGCTTTTCCTCTGGTGCTTTGTGAATATTACAATATTCAGTTGGTGCAGAGTTTTCACTCTCCCTTCCTTCTAATGTATTCCATAAATCTAATCTTTCTTTTTCTATTACATAACCTGTCTCTCTAACTTTTCTTGAAGACTCTGGACAATATTGATTTGCTAATAATCCAGACTCTGTACAAATTGTATATGTTCCTTGATGTGCATCACAAGTTTCTGGTAGTTTTCCTTCCACAAATATTTCTGAATATGTATCTGTACATTTATCTGAAGCTAACATTCCACTTGTTCTACATACTCGTGCAGAAACAATTCCGTCTGGTTGTTTAAATGTTGATTTTTCTAATCCACTATGTATTTCTTTCATTATATTAGCAAATATTAAACCTGATGATTGTTTACTTGATTTTGTAATTGTTCTTGGTTCATCAAAAGCATATAATACAGCACATGAGTAGTAGTTTGTAAATCCACACATCCATCTTTCTTTATCTCCATTTGTAGTTCCTGTTTTTGCTCCTAAGTCCATACCACTAATTCTTGTATATGTTGCAGTACCACCAGAATCGTTAACTACTGATTTCATTAAATCTTTTACTATATATGCCGTTTGTACTGAACATACTCTTTCTGTTGGTTGACTTGGCTCTAATACTGTATTTCCATTTGAGTCTACTGCTTTTGTATAAAATGTTGGTTTTATATATACACCATCATTTGCAATTGTTGCATATGCTGCTGCCATTTCTAATGGACTAATACCATATGTAAATCCTCCTATTGCAACAGATGCTAAATTATTATCTTTTTCATCATCTAATGTTGATACTCCCATTTTCTTTAAATATTCAATACCTTTTTGGGGAGTTAATTCTGCTTGTATTTTTATAAATGGGATGTTTTGAGAAGTTGTTAATGCTGATCTAACAGTTCTTTTTCCTGTATATCTATTATAATTTTTTGGTGTCCATGTTCCTCCAAATGTTGTTCTTGTATCCAAATATATTGTAGCAGGTGTTATTATTCCTTCTTCAATTCCAGGTAATACATCTGATAATGGCTTTATTGATGAGCCAGTTTGTCTTGGACTATTTATTCTATTTAATCCTCTTGCTGTTGTTTTTTCTCCTAATTGTCCAACTGCTCCAACAACATATCCTGTTTCTGGATCAATTACGACTGCTGCAGCTTCTGCTGTTACATCATTTCCACTAGTATCTTTTCCACTCAATATATATCTAGATTCTGACATTTCATCTTCCATTATTTTTTGAATATCTACATCTTGTGTAGAATATATCTTTAATCCACTTGTATTTAAATATGTTTCTGCTGCTGTTTTAGAAATATTTTTTTCTTGTGCAATTTGATCTATCAATTGTGAAATTAATGCATCTGTATGTGATGAATAAACATTTCCTTTTACTCCATTTTCAAAATTAAATCCTGCTTCAACCTCAGCAACTGCTGAATCATATTCTTCTTGATTTATATATCCACATTTTTTCATTTGTCCTAATACTGTTTTTGTTCTCTTTTTAATTTTTTCAGTATTATCTTTTCCTGAATATGGATTATACGCATTTGGTGAATTATTTATTCCTGCTAAAAATGCACATTGTGCAATACTTAAATTTGATGCATCTGTATTAAAATAATATTCTGCTCCTGTTTGAACTCCATAGTTTCTTCCTCCAACAAGTATCAAATTTAAATATAATTCTAATATTTGATTTTTACTTAATTCATTCTCTACTTGATATGCTTTAGCCCATTCTTTTACTTTTCTTAATATTCCGTTGATTCCACTACTTTCCTTATCTTGTGTTATATTTTTAACCAATTGTTGTGTTATTGTACTTCCTCCACCTGTTGTTGATTTTCCAAAATGTGTTACAAATGAAAGAATTGCTGCTGTTGTTCTTTTTAAATCTACTCCATGGTGTTGATTAAATCTTTCATCTTCAATTGCTATGTATGCTTTAGGTAAATATGGTGACATTTCATCTAATGTAATTATTTTTCTACTTTCTTTTCCATTTAGTTCTGCTAATACGTTTTCATTTGAATCTACTATTACTGTATTTTCTATCATTGTCAATTTTGATAAATCAATTTTCAAATCGTCCCCAAAAAATCCATATACAAGTCCTATTATAACTCCAGCTCCAACAACAACTAATAATATTATTAATACCAATAATATTTTTAATGCTATCGCTAATTTGGGATGTTTATACTTAAATTTCATTTTAGTATCTTTTTTTATTAAATTATTATTTGCATTTTTGGTATTTGTTTTTTGACTTTTCATATTTTTTTTATTTGAATTACTATGTTGTTTATTTTTTTTCTTTTTTTCTTTCATTAAAATATCCTTCCTTTCGCAAGAATCAGCACTTTTGAATATATTAAAATCGCAAATACATTATATTATATTTTTCAAAAAAAGAAAAGCTTTTTAAGAAATTCTTTATAATTTTTAAAAGCTTTTACACACAAAAAAAAGCAATCCCCACATTAGCCGTAAGTTGATTGAATTTTTAAGGACCTGTCTTCGACAGGTGGGTTCCTTCTTGAATACTCATGGGCTTCTTACTACTCGAAATGTAATTTTACAAATGCTAAAGTGTAAGCTTGCACGCCATATTCAAAGATTTAAGGTCCCTCTTTAAACTTGTAGGTTCTAAAAATTCTGTCTACACGCACTACGCAGGGTTTTTGCTTTGTTCTAATTATTTATTTGTTATACATATTTTAGCATATAATTTTTTCTATTGCAACACTTTTTTTGTTCAAATTTCTTAAATTTTATATGCTAATTTTATTATATCTCTTTCTTTCAAATTTATACTCACTTATAATGATTTTTTCTTTGTTTTTTATACTGGAATTTTTTTCATTAAATATATTATAATTTTACTCTTTTTCAATGATTTTTATTGCACATTTTATTCCATCAATAGCAGCTGTCATAATGCCTCCAGCATATCCTGCACCTTCTCCACATGGATATAGTCCTTGAACATTAATTGAATTCATTGTTTCTTTATCTCTCGTTATTTGTACTGGTGATGAACTTCTTGTTTCTACTCCCGTCATTATTGCATCATGTTCAGCAAATCCATGTAATTTTTGGTCTAATTCTGTTAATCCTTCTTTTAATGTATTTGAAACAAATTCTGGCAATATTTCATTCAGGTTGGAAAATGTTACTCCAGGCATATATGTTGGCTTTATTTTTCCTAAATTTGTTGTTGTTTTATTTTCGAGAAAATCTTCAACTCTTTGTATTGGTGCATTGTAGTTTTTTCCGCCTAATTCAAATGCTTTTTTCTCTAATTCTTCTTGAAAATACATTCCATCTAATGGCGATTCTTTATAAAAATCTTCAACAGATATATTTACAAGTAATGCACTATTTGCATTTTCTCCATCTCTTGCAAAATTACTCATTCCATTTGTTACAATTGAACTTTCTTCTGAATTTGAGGCCATTACTTTTCCACCAGGGCACATGCAAAATGTATAGCAAGTTCTTCCATTTGAGGCATGATATACTAATTTATAATCTGCAGACCCTAATCTCAATTTTGTTTTGTTTCCATACTGAGCCATATTTATATCTTTTTGTAAATGTTCTATTCTAACCCCAACAGCAAAGTTTTTTGGTGCAATTTTTACTCCTAGTTCATTCAATTTTTTAAATGTGTCTCTTGCACTATGTCCAATTGCTAATATAACACTATCTGTTTCTATTTTTCTTTTTTGGTTTGTTATTACAGATTTTATCTGACCTTTTTTTATTTCAAAATCTATAACTTCTTCTTCAAAAAATATTTGTCCACCTTTTTCTAATATATATTCTCTAATATTTTTCACAATCTTTACCAAATTATCTGTTCCCAAATGTGGTTTTGCAACATACATTATTTCTTTTGGCGCACCAAATTTTACAAATTCTTCGAGTACTTTTCTTGAATATATACTTGAATTTCCAGTATTTAATTTTCCGTCTGAAAATGTTCCTGCCCCACCTTCTCCAAATTGAATATTAGATTTAGGGTTAAATTTTTTACTATTTATAAATTCCTCGACATCTTTTACTCTATCTTCTACTCTTTTTCCTCTTTCAATTAGAATTGGCTTTATTCCATTTTCAACAAAGATTAATGCAGAAAATAAACCTGCTGGTCCAGCTCCTATTATTACTGGTTGAATTTTACTTGTCCTTTTTACTTTTATTTCTGGCATTTTATATTCTTCAATTTTTTCAAATTTTTTTTCTTTATTTTTATCTTTTAACTCAATGTCTATTGTATAATTATAGAAAATGTCTTCTTTTTTTCTGGCATCTATTGATTTTTTATAAATATACCATTTTTTCACATCTTCTTTTTGTAATCTATTTTTTTGTAATGCTTTTTCTAATACTTTTTCTTCTAATAAATCTTCTCTTATTTTTATATCTTTTATTCTTATCATTATTTTTCTCCATTTTATACTTAATTATTTTACACCACTTAACCTCAAATGTCTATATTTTGCCCAAAATATTTTTTGTCACTCTTGCAAGTTATGTAAATTAGTGTTATACTCTATATATGATGTCTTTGACATTTGTCGATTTTTTTCTGTCACAAATTTACAATTGGAGGAAAACAACATGATGATTAAAAAAGAAAATTTGGAAAAATTTATGGAAAATCTTGAATCTGCTCAGTGGATGGGACTTGAATTAAGTTGCTGTAAATTAATCGCAGAAGCTCTTTCCTATCCCAAAGCAATTCCTAATGAATACTGGTATAGTATTGACTATAACCAGTTTGACAATCTGTTTTATCTTACATTAAAACTTCCACAAAAAAAGTTTACTAAAAAAGAAATGCGACAAATACAAGATGAAATTGCAAAACGAATTATGGAAGAATTAGCTAATCCGTCATACATCAGAATTTATCCTAATATCACTACTGCTGCTGCTTTCAACTACTTTTCACTTTTTCATGCCTTAGCACTTTTAAATATTCCTGAATGGAAAATTGATATTCCTACACCAGAACAAAATTTTGAATATAATCTAGCCTATGGTTTGTTCAAATTAGATGATCGCTCTAAGGAATTTGAGAAATACGGATATTATATTTGCAACCAGCACGATTTGGCAATGAAGCATCTCAAGGAAGAATTGACAGAAAAAAAATAAACCGTTGTAACGATATTTGCAAAGAGCAAACTTGGAATCCATGTTCTAAGTTTGCTCTTTGTCTTTATATATAAAATTTTTAATGCAAATTGACTTTTATGTAAATTTATGGTATTATTTTACCTGTTAAGGTAAAGCACCTTGATTTTGTAAGTTTTTACTTACAAATGTAATCACTCAATTGAGTTATGTAATGGAGGGAAAAATATGGCTCGGAATTTATTGATTATCTTACCTGTGATTGTTTTTGTAGCAATCACTTGGAGCATTTGCTTTTTAATGGATAACAAATTAGTACTTTTCTTCTTTGAAAAAGGACATTACGTTTTCTCTACTGGTACTGGTCTGAGAGGACTTGTTATCATAAAAGCAAGTGTTGGAAAAGACACTTCTTGTAAAATTACACTTACAAACACTTACACAAAATTAATTAAACATCATTGGGTTATCAATGATAAATGCAAAAGAATTTTTATCACCTACATTCCTTCTCAATATTTAGAAGTTGATGTAGATGGAAATTCTGCAAACGATTTTGTTGTAGAATGTTTGAGTTTTAACAAGAAATAATTTCAAAATCATATTCATTCCATAAAAAACGCAATCAATTAAGATTGCGTTTTTTCTATTATTCAAATTTCTTTATATTCAACATTCTTAAAGCATTAATTATTGCAATAACAGAAACTCCTACATCTGCAAAAACAGCTTCCCACATCGTAGAGGCTCCAAATGCAGTTAATACAAGAACTGCTATTTTTACAAATATTGCAAAAATAATATTTTCACGAACAATTCTCATTGTCTTTTTTGACAAGTTAATTGCTTTACTTATTTTTGAAGTTTCATCTGTCATTATAACAATATCTGCTGCTTCTATTGCCGCATCAGATCCAAGTCCACCCATTGCAACACCAATATCTGAAATTGTTAAAACAGGTGCATCATTTATTCCGTCACCAACAAATACAAGCTTTCCATTTTCACTCTTTTGTTTTAATAATTCTTCTACTTTTTCAACTTTTCCATCTGGTAATAATTCAGTATAAACTTTATCCATATTTAACTTTTTAGCAACATATTCTCCAACTTCTTTTTTATCACCTGTAAGCATTACTGTTTCTTTAATATTCATTGCTTTTAATTCTCTAATTGTTTTTGGAGAATCTTGTTTTATTTTATCTGCAATTAATACATCTCCTACATATTTTTTATCAATTGCAACATATAATATCGTTCCTACTTCATCACATTTTTTAAAGTCTATTTTTTCTTCTAACATTAACTTTTCATTTCCAACTAAAATATCTTTTTCATCAATTTTAGCCCAGATTCCTTTTCCACTTAATTCTTGTGGATTTTTTATGATTTTTTCGTCAATTTCTTTGTTATATGCTTTCTTTACTGATTTAGCAATTGGATGGTTTGAATAGTTTTCTGCATGTGCAACAATTCTTAATAACTCATCTTTTTCAATTCCTTCTGCATAAATATCTTGAACTTCAAAAATTCCTTCTGTTAATGTTCCTGTTTTATCAAATACTACTATTTCTGTATTTGCTAATGCCTCTAAATAGTTACTTCCTTTTATTAATATTCCCATTTTAGATGCTCCACCAATTCCTCCAAAGAAACTTAATGGTATTGATATTACTAATGCACATGGACATGATACAACCAAAAATGACAATGCTCTATATAGCCATACTGAAAATGTACTAAAATCTTTTAATATTATTGGTGGTATAAATGCTAAAAGTACAGCTATTATAACTACTGTTGGAGTATAATATTTTGCAAATTTTGTAATAAAGTTTTCAGATTTTGATTTTTTACTACTTGCATTTTCTACTAAATCTAAAATCTTACTTACTGTTGATTCTCCAAACTCTTTAGTTACTCTTATTTTTAATAAACCATCTTTATTGATACAACCACTTAGCACTTCATCTTCTGTTTTTACAACTCTTGGAACAGATTCTCCTGTCAATGCCATTGTATCTAAGCTTGATGTACCCTCAACAACAACACCATCTAATGGTATTTTTTCTCCTGTTTTTACAATAATTATATCTCCAATTTTCACTTCATCAGGATCAACTTTTTCAATTTTTCCATCTTTCTCAATATTTGCATAATCTGGTCTTATATCCATTAAACTTGCAATTGATTTTCTAGATTTATCAACAGCATAACTTTGAAATAATTCACCAACTTGATAAAACAACATAACTGCAACAGCTTCTGGAAATTCGCCTATTGCAAATGCGCCTATTGTCGCAACAGCCATTAAAAAGTTTTCATCAAAAACTTTTCCTCTAAATATATTTCTTACAGCTTTTTTTAATATTTCAAATCCTACAACTAAATAACTTATAATAAACAATCCATTATTTATCAATTCATTTGAAAATGGAATTACTAATGCTAGCACAAATAATATTGCTGATATTATTATTTTAACTCCTCTTTTTTTCATTTGATTTCCTCCAATTAAATTTCCTCTATAGTACAATCAGGTTCTTCTTTTTTTACAACCTTTTTTAAATTCTTTAATACTTCATCTTTTCTATCATCTTCAATTTCCATTACCAATTTTTCTGTCATAAAGCTTAAAGATGCCTCTGTTACACCATCTATTTTTTGTATAGCCCTTTCTAATTCTGCTGCACAATTTGCGCAATCAATTCCTTTTATTTTAAATTTCACTTTCATAATAATTACCTACCCTTCTTTTTATATTTATTTCAAAAATTGTACACCCGGATTGGAAAATAGTTGAATTCTGGCAAGGCAAATTTTATTTAAAAGGCAAGGGCGCATACTTAGTGTATGTAACCGCGTTTTAAATGAAATTTAACACAGCCAAAATTATAAATATTTTCCAATCCTATATTTTATGTTCAATATGCTCTATAGCAACTTCAAACACTTCT
>UMCH01075261.1_pt1 | contig 61724 bp, 68 predicted proteins | sample 1964201 | NCBI WGS metagenome assembly UMCH01 (sample SAMEA4835965, study PRJEB28245) | human gut metagenome | biome: gut microbiome; material: fecal sample | place: Denmark | collected 2008 | reverse complement strand
TCTCTTTCGATTTCTCGACTTTTTACTTCTTTTATTTTAACATATTGATTATTTTTTTTGAAGTATTTTTACAAAAAAATGGACTTTGCCATAATTTCTTTCGAAAATATGGCAAAATCCAAATACGAATTCAGAAAGTTTTTACATGCAGATTCCGTACTGCTCCTGCACATAATCACAAATTTTAATTCGCTATGTCAAACTTTTCTATTTTCCATAATAACTATCTAATAACATTTGTTTAATTTCTGAAACAAGAGGAACTCTAGGATTTGCAGTAGTACATTGATCCTCAAAAGCTCTATCTGCTAGTAAATCAACTTTAGCCAAGAATTCTTTTTCATCAATACCTGCATCTTTAAATGATTTTGGAATATTTAATTCTTCATTCATTTTTCTTACTTCAGCAATTAAAGAATCTACACCTTCTTCAACTGTATCTGCTTTTAATCCTATCTTTCTAGCGATTGTTGCATATTTTTTATTTGCTATATAATATTCATATTTTGGCCATGATACAAATTTTGTTGGTTCTGTTGCATTATATCTAATTACATAAGGTAATAATATTGCATTAATTCTACCATGTGGCAAATGGAATTCTGCACCTATTTTGTGAGCCATAGAGTGGCATACACCTAAAAATGCGTTTGTAAATGCCATACCCGCAATTGTACTTGCATTGTGCATCTTTTCTCTTGCAGTTTTATTATCTCCATGTTCATAAGCTTCTCTTAAATATTTTACAACTAATTCTGCTGCTTTTTCTGCTAATCCATCTGTATAATCTGATGCCATAACAGAAACATAAGCTTCTAATGCATGTGTTAATACATCCATTCCAGTATCTGCTGTGATTGATTTTGGTAAACTCATAACTAAATCTGGATCAACAATTGCTACATCTGGTGTTAATTCATAATCTGCTAATGGGTATTTTTTATTTTTTACTTTATCTGTAATTACTGCAAATGATGTTACTTCTGAACCTGTTCCAGATGTTGTTGGAATTGCAACCATTTTTGCTTTTGTTCCCATTTTTGGGAATTTATAAGTACGTTTACGAATATCCATGAATTTTAATTTTAATCCTTCTGGATCTGCATCTGGATTTTCATAAAATAACCACATTCCTTTTGCTGCATCTATTGCACTTCCTCCACCTAATGCAATTATTACATCTGGCTTAAAGTTGTTCATTGCAGATAATCCTTTGTTTACAGTTTCAAATGATGGATCTGATTCTACCTCACTAAATATCTCGCAATGTACATGATTTTGTCTTTTTCTAATGTGATATAATATTTTATCAACATATCCAAATTTAACCATTCCTGGATCTGTAACTATAAATGCTCTTTCTATATTTGGCATTTTTTCTAAGTATGATATTGAACCTGCTTCAAAATATATTTTTTCAGGTACTTTGAACCATTGCATATTAACTCTCCTTTTTGCTACTCTTTTTATATTAATTAAGTTTACACTTGATACATTTGCTGTTGTTGAGTTGCTTCCATAAGATCCACATCCAAGTGTTAATGATGGCATATTTGTATTATATATGTCTCCTATTGCACCATGTGTTGATGGAGAATTTACAATAATTCTTCCTGCTTTCATTGTTTTTGAGAATTTTAATATTGTTGCTTTATCTTCTGAATGTATTACTGCTGAATGTCCTAATCCACCATATTCTAGTAATTTTTCTGCTTTTGATATTCCTTCTTCAGAATCATTTACAATATAATATGTTAATACTGGACTTAATTTTTCTTTAGAGAATGGATATCCTTCTCCAATTCCATCTTCATATACTACTAATACTTTTGTATCTTCAGGTACTTCAAATCCTGCTTCTCTTGCAATTGTTGCTGGACTTTGTCCTGGTACATGTGATTTTAATTTATATCCATTTTGTGAATCAAACATACTATTTTTTAGTTTTTCTTTTTCTTCTGGATTTACAAAGTAACATCCTGCTTCTCTCATTAATTTTTCAAATTCTTGATATATATCTTTATCTACTAATACAGCTTGTTCTGATGCACATATCATACCATTATCAAAAGATTTTGACATTACTAAATCATTTACTGATGTTTGTAATTTGGCTGTTTTATCTATATAACATGGTACATTTCCAGGACCTACTCCTAATGCTGGTTTTCCACATGAATATGCTGATTTTACCATTCCTGTTCCACCTGTTGCTAATATTAAACTTACATCAGGATGGTTCATTAATAATTTTGTTGCTAATATTGATGGCTCTTCTACCCATAATATACAATTTTCTGGAGCTCCAGCTTTTACTGCTGCATCTCTTAATATTGTTGCTGCTGCAACACTACATTTTTGTGCAGATGGATGGAATCCAAATACTATTACATTTCTTGTTTTTGCTGCTATTATAGATTTAAACATTGTTGTTGATGTTGGGTTTGTTACTGGTGTTACACCTGCTATTATTCCAACAGGTTCTGCTATTTCTACATAACCATCTTCATCATTTTCTTTTATTATTCCTACTGTTTTTTCATGTTTTATACTATGATATACATATTCTGTTGCAAACATATTCTTTGTTATTTTGTCTTCATATATTCCTCTTCCAGTTTCTTCAACAGCCATTTTTGCTAATTCCATATGATGTTCTAATCCTGCCATTGACATTGCTTTTGTTATATTATCAACTGTTTCTTGATCTAATTTCATATATTCTTGTGATGCTATTTTTGCTTTTCTCATTAGTTCATCTATCATTTGCTCAACTCTTGCTTCTTCTTCTGGGTTTTGATTTTCCATTTTATCTTTTTTCCTTTCTTCGTCAGTTGCGCTCCTCTGTTCAGGAGCTCAAACTATGGTTGAAAAAGAATTAAATTTTTACAAGGCAAATTTTATTTAAAAGGCAAGGGCGCATACGTAGTGTATGTAACCGCGTTTTAAATAAAATTTAACACAGTAAAAATTATAATTATTTTTTAACCTCATGACTCTCTTTTGTTTTATCTTATCCACTATATTATATAATATGTCATTTTTTTGTCAAGAATTTTAAAAAATTTTTATATCAATTGAATTTTATTTTTCATAGTGGTATATTAAATATGTTTAAAATTTCAAAAGAAAAAACATAATAAATATGAAAGGAACGTGAGAAAATATGGCAAATGACAAAAAAGATGATGTTGACATCAATAAAATTTATGGGCATCTATGCAAAATGCCCAAAGAAGAATTTTGCACAAAGTTCAAAATAAAAGAAGGTGGCCTATCTGATGAGGAAATAACATTTAGAAGGCAAAAATATGGTTTGAATGAAGTTACACAAACAAAACCAAAAAAATGGTATAATTACCTGTTTCGTAGTTTATTTACACCTTTTAATAATATATTATTGGCAATATCTTGTGTATTATATTACACAGATGTTTATTTAGCTGAAGATCCTAATTATGCAAATATTATTGTAATTCTCGTTTTAGTTACAATAAGCACTTTATTAGATTTTATATCTTCATATAGATCAAACAAGGCTGCTGAAAAACTAAAACAATTAGTTTCAACTACTGCAACAGTTATAAGAAATGGTAAAAAAGAAAAACTACCTTTTAAAGATTTAGTTTTAGGTGATACTATATTACTTTCAGCTGGTGACATGGTTCCAGCTGATTTAAGAATTATTGAATCAAAAGATTTATATGTTGGTCAATCAAGTTTAACTGGTGAATCTGATGCAATAAAAAAACTTGATACTACAGAACTTGATTTTGATACTGATATAGAAAATCTTTCAGATATTGATACAATATGTTTTATGGGAACAAATATTATTAGTGGTAGTGCTAAAGGTATTGTTGTATTAACTGCTGATGATACTTATTTTGGGAAAGTATCTCATACACTAACTTCAGGTAAACCTAAAACAGCCTTTCAAAAAGGTATCGAAAATATAAGTAAATTATTAATAAAATTTATGCTAATTTTAATACCTATTGTTTTTATACTTACAGTCCAAAAACATAGTATTATAACATCATTTACATTTGCTGTTGCTATTGCAATTGGTATTACACCTCTTCTATTACCTGTTATACTTTCATCTAGTTTATCAAAAGGTGCTTTACGAATGTCAAAAAAGAAAACAATTGTAAAAAAGCTTGATTCAATTCAAAGTTTTGGTGCAATGAATATTTTATGTACAGATAAAACTGGTACATTGACTGAAGATAAAATTGTTCTTGAAAAATATCTTGATATTAATGGAAATGAAGATATTAGAACTTTAAAGCATGCTTTTTTAAATAGTTATTTTCAAACTGGATTGAAAAGTAATATTGATGAAGCTGTTATAAATCATATAAATGAACATGGTTTAAGTGAATTATCAGAAAAATATACAAAAATTGATGAAATTCCTTTTGATTTTGCAAGACGTCGTCTTTCTGTTATAGTTAGTGATGGTCAAAAAACTCAAATGATTACAAAAGGTGCTGTCGAAGAAATTTTAGGTATTTCTACGATGGTTGATTATCAAGGTAATGTATCTCCTATAACAAATGCAATTAAAGAAAATATCAAAAAAATTACTAAAGATTTAAACAAACAGGGACTTCGTGTTGTTGCTGTTTGTCAAAAAAATAATTTAGAAAAAACTTCTGAATTTACAGTATCAGATGAAAAAAATATGGTTTTAATTGGTTTTATAGGATTTCTTGATCCACCAAAAGAAAGTGCAAAATCATCAATTGAAAAACTTAATAAAAATGGAATTAGAGTTATTGTTTTAACTGGTGATAATGTTGAAGTTACAAAATGTATTTGTGATAAAGTTGGTATTAAATCACCACAAATTGTTATTGGAAGTCAAATTGATAAATTACAAGATATTGCTGTAAAAAGATTATTGAAAAAGACAAATATTTTTGCAAAACTTTCTCCTATTCAAAAAGCTCGTATTGTAAGACTTTTAAGAAATACTGGAAATGTTGTTGGATATATGGGCGATGGTATAAATGATAGTCCTTCACTTATAAATTCTGATGTTGGTATTTCTGTTGATACAGCTGTTGATATTGCAAAAGAATCTGCAGATATTATTTTACTTGAGAAAGATTTACATGTTTTACTTGATGGTGTAAAAGAAGGTCGTCATACTTATGCAAATCTAATGAAATATATTAAACTTGCTGCAAGCTTTAATTTTGGTGAGGTTATGTCTGTAATTATTGCAAGTGTTATTCTTCCATTTTTACCTGAAACACCAATTCAACTTCTAGTTGAAGGATTATTATATGATTTCGGTCAATTGACTTTACCTTTAGATAATGTTGATGAAGAATATTTGAAAAAACCTAAAAAGTTTGATGTAAAAAGTCTAAAAAATTTTATGCTATTTATGGGACCACTTAGTTCATGTTTTGATTTAATAGTTTTTGCTTTAGTTTGGTTTACTTATGATATTCATGAACCTGCAATTTTCCAAACTATTTGGTTTATTTATAGTATTGTTTCAAACCTTGTTGGAATGCATGTTATTAGAACTGCTAAGATTCCTTTTAAAGAGAGTCATGCTTCAAAAGCTGTTTACTTTTCATCAATTTCAATTTGTATTATTGCTATGATTATACCTTTTACTTTTATAGGTCGTGCAATTGGTCTTACTGCTCTTGCTGCTAAAGATTTCTTAGTTATTATTGGTGTTCCAATATTGTATTGTTTTGTTGCAGTTATTGCTAAAAAGATTTATATTAAGAAATATGGTGAATGGATTTAGAAAATTAAAGACGGAATATTTTTATTCCGCCTTTTCTTCACATATCTCAAAATCAATTTGTCTCATTAATTTACTAGCATTAGCAACTCTAATTTTAACCTTATCTCCAATTTGATAAACCTTTCCAGTATGTTCACCAATAGCTTGTCTCTTTTCTTCATTATAAATAAAATATTCATCACCTAATTTTTCGTAACGAATTAAACCTTCAACAGTATTGTCAAGTTCAACAAATATTCCAAAATTAGTAACAGATGATACAATTCCTTCATATTCTTCACCAATTTTACTTTCCATAAATTCTGCTTTCTTAATATCTTCTGCTTCTCTTTCAACCTTTGTTGCAACTCTTTCTCTTTCTGAACAATTTTCCGCTCTCTTTTCTGCTCTTTTTTCATATTTCTTAATCCAAAAATCATTTACTAAATAATCATTATCTAAATATTTTGATATTATTCTGTGTATGAATAAATCAGGATATCTTCTTATTGGTGATGTAAAATGGCAATAATATTTACTTGCAATTCCAAAATGTCCTTTATTTTCTGCCTCATATTTTGCAACTCTCAAAGTTCTTAATATTATATTTGATACTACTTTTTCTTCATCTTTACCTTTTACATCTTCAAGAATTTTTGCAAATTCATTTGGATAAATAATTTCTTCTTTTGAAATTTTTATTTTATATCCAAAATTATATAATGATTTATTTAATTCTTTTACTTTATCAACATCTGGTGCTTCATGGTTTCTATATATAAATGGTGCTTGTAACCAATAAAATTTTTCAGCAACTGTTTCATTTGCAATTAGCATAAATTGTTCAATTATTTCATTTGCAAAATATGTTTCATATTTTTTTACATCTATTGCAACACCATTTTCATCAAGTATTATTTTACTTTCTGGAATTTCAAGATTCAAATATCCATTTTCTTTTCTTTTTGCTTTTAATATATTTGCTAATTCTGCCATTAAATCAAAATATGAAATATATTTTTCATATCTTTTTAAGACTGTTTCATCAGATCTATCTAATATTTTTTGTACATCTGTATAACACATTCTTTCTGTTACACATATTACACCTTTATATATATCTGATGATACTATTTTAGCTTTTGGTGTTATTTCCATTGAACATGATAATGTATATCTATCTTCACCTGCATTTAAACTACATATTCCATTTGATAATTCTCTTGGAAGCATTGGTATTACTCTTCCTAACATATAAATACTTGTTCCTCTTAAATATGCTTCTTTATCAAGTTCTGTTTTTTCTCTTACATAATGACTTACATCTGCAATATGAACATCTAATTTATAATTACCATTTTCCAATTTTTCTACATGTATTGCATCATCTAAGTCTTTGGCATCTTCACCATCAATTGTAAATATTATGTCATTACGCAAATCTCTTCTTCTTGGCAAATCTGATGGATCAATTTTATCTCCATAGGCTTTTGCTTCTGCAACAACCTCATCTGGAAATTTATATGGAAGTTCATATTGTTTTATTAATGATAACATGTCAACACCTGCTTCATTAATTCCGCCTAATACTTCAATAACTTTTCCTTCTGCATTTTTTCCTTTTTCTGGATATTTTAAAATTTGTACTAATACTTTTTTCTTATCTCTTGCTTTTCCCCAATTAGCTTTTGATATAAATATATCTGTTCCAAAATTCTTGTCATCTGGAACAACAAATGCAAAATTTCTACTTTTTTGAAAAGTTCCAACTACTGTATCTTTTTCATGTCTTACTATTTTTACTATTTTACCTTCTTGCTTTTTATCTCCTTCTTTTTCTGCTATTATTTTAATTGCTACAGTATCTCCATTTAAAGCATTTTTTGAATTTTCTCTTGATATATATATTTCATCTTCTTGATCTTCTATTTTTACAAATCCAAATCCTTTTTGATTTTTCCTATATGTTCCAATTATTTCTTCTTTGCTCATTTTTCCTCCTAAATTATGATTTAATATATAAAAGAAAGCAGTTCTACTGAACCGCTTTTGTTAATTTATGCTATGTAAATTATAGAAAGTGCTATTGTAACTATTACAAATGATATTCCTAATATAATAGTCCATTTTTTTTGCATTCCTTCTTTTGTTCTGCCTTTATTTTTCTCAAAAAAGTTATTTGTAGATGAACCTGTTATTGTTGATGATAACCCTGCATCATCTTTTGATTGTACCATGGCTAATATTGTTAATGCTAAACAAATTATTAAATCTACTACAACTAATATTATTTTTACTACTTGCATTTAGTATTCCTCCTAACGGTTTAATTATTCATATTTATAATACTAGAACATTTTAACATATATTTCCTAGAAAATCAATGCTAATAAATTAAAAACTGCAACTTTTAACATAATTTTTATAAAAAAACTTGAATTTGTAGCTATTATAGCTCCTTTATTTAATTCTTCTAATCCTTTACCGATTTTTTTCACTTCTTCTTCATCAAGTATCTTTTTTTCTTTCAAATATTCTTTTGCTAAATATTCTGATTTTGTCATTGCATCATTTTCTAAAAACATTCTAATAGCATAATATAACATACTTATTATTAATAATATATTTGAAAAAACTAATTCATTTGGTAGTTTTTTTATGATTATTAATATACTTGATATTATGAAATATAATATGTATATATTTGAAAAAATAAAATTAAAAATCAAGACTTTTCTGTCTTGTATTGAATGTAAACATTCATGTGCAATTGTTTGAATCCTTGTAAAACTTCCATGCATATTTCCTAAATATATTTTATCTTGAAGTGCAATATATAATGTTGAATCTGATTCCGCATTTTCTTCTATTTGCGTTTTTTCATTTTCCATTTTTTTTAATATTTCTTTACAAATTTCTATATTATCTGGATATTTTTCTGAAATTTTATTTAATCCTTTATCTATTGCAATTTTATTTAATTTCTTAATATTAATTGGCATTAAGATTATCATTACTGCACTTGAAATAAGTGCACTTATTATAATTAGTATCATTTTTAATTATTACCTTTCTTTTATAATTAAAATTTCCTAATTACATTATAAATTCAATTCTTATTTTAATAGTTCTTGGACTACATTTCCTATTATTTTATTTACATCTGCTATTAATACATTAAATCTTATTTCAGCATCAAAATATTTACTTGCTTCTTCATTTTGGATAAGTTCTCCATATAATTCTTGAACATGTTTCATTTTTAGTTCATCATCTTTTCCTGTTTGTAATGCCACTATTTGAGCTTCATATCTTGCATTTTCAAATTCATCAATTTTTTTCTTTAATTCATAATTTAAGTTAATAGCTTCTTTTGCAGTTCTATATGTTACATATTCTTCTGACTTCTTTATTTCTTCTGCTAATTCATTTGCTAAATCATAAACTTTCATGTTCTTGATCCTCATCTCCTTGCCTTTTTTCAAAATATCATAATATTTACGAATTTTCTCAAAAATATTATTCTAATATTATGAATTAATATTCTTGTATTGTCCATTTTTCAGTATTTACTTCATACCATTTTTGAACTTGATCATTTAATCTTACAGCAATATAATAAACATTTCCTTCTTTTTGTTCTACATTATATGTAACATTTGAATCATTTTCTCCCCATTCTTTTTTGGCAAGTTCTATTGCTTTTTCTTCTTTTGTTTGTGATGTACTAGTTGTTTGACTTGCATCACTTTCTTTTTCTTCTTCTCCTACATATCCATTTGTTGAAGCTGTACTAGTACTTTCTGTCTTAGTTGTTTCTGTATTTGTTGTACTAGTAGTTTGAGTTGAATTTGTAGTTATGTTTGTATTTTCTGTTTGTTTTGTACTTTGACTATTTAATGAATTTGATTTGTTGTTTTCTATTATTTCTGGATATATTATAAAACCAACAATTAATGCAATTGCTAAAAATGCAACAATTATTATCATAGTTAATAAATTTTGTTTTTCTCTTGTTTCCATTTTCTTTTTTCCTTTCTCTATATATCTTTTTTGTAAGCTTTTTTATAAAATTTCCGCATTTTTTTCTCCATCAGAAAACTTTATTGTAATTATATCACCTTTATCTATTTGAGTAGCTCTCTTTATAATTTTTCCATCTTTTTCTGTTAAACTATATCCTCTAATTAATGTTTTTAATGGACTTATAGAATCTAATTTTGTTACTAATTCTGTATATTTATTCTTCTTTTCTGTTTTTATTTCTTTCATCGCATTTTCTAATCTTTTCATATAATCATCTAATATTATAGAATTGTCCATAACTTTTCTCATTGGATCTGTAAATATTCTGGATTTCATTATTTTCTCAAATCTTAATTTCATGATTTCTATTTTTTTCTTTAATGCTAATTTGCTTCTATCTTGATAATTTATAATTTTTTGCTTAACTTCAAAAATATCTGGTACTGCTAATTCTGCTGCAGCAGATGGGGTTGGTGCTCTCAAATCTGCAACAAAGTCTGCTATTGTAAAATCAGTTTCATGTCCTACTGCTGAGATTATTGGAATTTCAGAATCATAAATTGCTCTTGCCACAATTTCTTCATTAAATGGCCATAAATCTTCTAATGATCCTCCTCCTCTTCCAATTATTAAAACATCTGCTAATTTTTTTTCATTCATTATTCTAATTTTATCAGCTATTTGTTCTGCAGCACCAGGACCTTGTACTGGCACTGGTAATAGTCTTATATATACATTTGGATTTCTTCTTGTTGAAACATTTATTATATCTCTTATAACAGCTCCTGTTTGAGATGTTAAAACTCCTATTACATTTGGATATAATGGTATTATCTTTTTATGAGATTGCTCAAAAAGGCCTTCTTTTTCAAGCTTAGCCTTTAATTGTTCAAATTGTTCATGCAAATCTCCTATACCATCTTCCATCATTGATTTTGCATATATTTGATATACTCCATCTCTTTCAAATACAGATACAGTTCCAAATACCATAACTTTCATTCCATCTTTAGGTTTAAATGTTAATTTTTCTGCATAACTTTTAAACATTATACATTTTATTAAGGAGTTCTCATCTTTTAAAGTAAAATATAAATGTCCTGTATAATGATTTTTAAAATTTGATATTTCTCCTTTTACTAGTATTGCATTTAAGTTCTCATCTTCATCAAATCTATCTTTTAAATATTTATTTAATTGTGTTACCGTTACTGCATTATATTTCATTTGTTATCTCCTTACCCTTATTCGGCAATTTGCTCCTTAACAACACTTGCAAGTATTCCATTTATAAAGTTTCTTGATGTTTCTTCTCCATATTTTTTGGAAATCTCTAATGCTTCATTTATTGCAACTTTATATGGTAATTCTTTATATTTTATTTCATAAATAGCAAGCTTTAATATACTAAAATCTACTTTTGAAATTCTTTCTAGTGTCCAATCAGCTTTTAGATTCTTTTTTATTAAATTATTTATTTCATCTGTATGTTGTTTTATTCCATTAATTGCGTCTATAATATATTCTTTTGCTTCTTTATCTGTTATTTCTTCACATTCTAAATATAAATCAATTTGTTCTTCTAAATTTTCTGGTTCCTGAATTTCAAAACTATATATTAGTTTAAATGCTGCTTCTCTAATTGCTGATCTTTTCATAATTTTAATGCTAGACTTTTCTTCTAGCATTCTCCCTTCTAAATTTTTATATTTTAAAGTCTATCTATAAAGTTTTTTAATTTTTCTTTTACAATGTCTTTATTTTTTTGTACATAACTTCCAACCATTGCTCCTAATATTATTACAACACAGCCTATTATTAGGTCATATAATTTTGTACAAAGTATTAATATAGCAACAACTATTCCTATAATTGCCCCTTTATATTGGTTCCAAAAGTTTTTAAATCCTTCCATGTTATACCTCCATTTTTATTTGTTATTGCTTATTCTTTTGTTTCTTCTTGTTTTTTACTCATATTTATAATTTTTATATTTACATTTTTTACATCTAAATCTGATGTTTTTTTCATTTCTTCTTTTACTTTTGTTTGTAATCTATTTGCCAAATCTTTTATTATAACATCATCTTTTAGTACAACTTGTAATGTTATTGATATTTCATTTTGTTCATCTATTGATATTCTAGGTGTACAATTTTCAATATTGTCAAATTTATAAACTACTGATTTTATCATATTATCCAATGTTTCTTTTGTTATTAAAAGTTGTCCATTTTCATTTTTTAATAATATTCCTTGTGATTCTTTTATTTTTTCTTCTGTATCTGAATCAAAGAATATACATTTTATTGATAATAATATAAATATTGCACTTATTACTAATGTTATTTTTGATGAAATATCTCCTTGTGCAATTGTTGTTACTGTTTTTGTTACTGTTCCAATATCAATCCAATTAAAAACTAACAAACACATTATTACTGCTAAAACTAATACTATATATGAATACACTGTTAGTGCAAATTTTTCTAAAAATTTCATTTTTCTTCACATTCCTTCCTCAAAATAGTTTTTACAACTATTTTCTCTTTTATCTTAAATGAAAAAGGCATGATTAAATTAATTTGATATTTTTTTATTCATGCCTTTTTTACTTTATTGTTGTTCTTCTATTACTTCTTCATTTTCTTCTTTTTCTTCAACTTCTTTTTCTGTCTTTACTCCTTGTACATGTACATTAACTTCTGAAACTTTTAATCCTGTCATGTTTTCAACTGATTTTTTTACTCTTGTTTGTATTTCATAAGCTACATCTGGAATTCTTGAACCATATTCCACAATGATGTTTACATCTATTCTTACTTCTTTTTCATCAGCATCAACTTTTATTCCTTTGCTAAGGTTTTTCTTTCCACTTAATACTTCTGTAATTCCTCCTGCAAATCCTCCTGCCATGCTTGCAACTCCTGGTACTTCTGATACTGCCACACCAGCAATTACTGATATTACGTCATTTGCTATTTTTATGCCATTATTTCCTTCTTCAATTTCTTTTACTTCTTCATTTTCAACATTGTTTTCTTCCATATTCTCAACATTCCTTTCTTGTTTTTTTAGATATATTTTATATCCTTTCTCTATTAGTATATCAATTTTTATTTTTTTTTACAACTATTTTTAGTGAATTATTATATTAATATTGTCTACCCCATATAACCATTTTTGTTGCTGGTTTTCCACAACATACACATGTATCTCCAATATGTTCTTGTTCAAATGGCATACATCTTGATTTTGCTGCTGTTAATTCTTTTATTTTTGCCTCACATTCTTCATTTCCACACCACATTGCTTTTATAAAACCTTGTTCTTTGTTCATATTTGCTTGAAATTCTTCTAAATTATGTGCAATAGTTGTTTTTGCTTCCATTCTTTTTTTACATGTATCAAACATATTTTGTTGAATTAGTTCTAGTATTTCGCCTATTTTTGAAGATAATTCATCTAATTTTACTTCTATTTTTTCATTTGTATCTCTTCTAACTAAAATACAAATTCCATTTTCTATGTCTCTTGGTCCCATTTCTATTCTTAATGGAACTCCTCTCATTTCCCAATCATTAAATTTATACCCTGGTGATACTTTTTCTCTGTCATCTAATTCAATTCTATATTTATTTTTTAACTCTTCAAATATTTCTTGAGCTTTTTCTTTTACTCCTTCTTTATGCATTGCTACTGGTACTAAAACCACTTGTATTGGTGCTACTCTTGGTGGTAATTTTAGTCCTCTATTATCACCATGTGCCATTATTAATGCTCCTATAAGTCTTGTTGATATTCCCCAAGATGTTTGATATGCATATTCTTGTTTTCCTTCTCTATTTTGAAATACTACATTAAATGGTTTTGTGAAATTTTGTCCAAAATAATGTGATGTCCCTGATTGTAATGCCTTTCCATCATATGTCATTGCTTCTATTGTATATGTTTCGTCAGCTCCAGCAAATTTTTCTGATTCTGTTTTTATTCCTTTTATAACTGGTATTGCTAAAAGATTTTCAGCTATATCTGCATATATATTTAACATTTGTAATGTTCTTTCTTGTGCTTCTTTTGCTGTTTCATGTATTGTATGTCCTTCCTGCCACAAAAATTCTCTTGAGCGCAAAAATGGTCTTGTTTCTTTTTCCCATCTTAATACACTACACCATTGATTATATACAAATGGTAAATCTCTCCATGATTTTAACCATTTTGAATACATTGTTGTAAATATTGTTTCTGATGTTGGTCTTACACATAATTTTTCGTCTAATTTTTCTCCTCCTGCTTCTGTTACCCAAGCAACTTCTGGTGCAAATCCTTCTACATGATCTTTTTCTTTTTGTAATAAACTTTCTGGTATTAATACTGGAAAATATGTATTTTTTACTCCTGTTTCTTTAAATTTTCTATCTGCATAATTTTGGATATTTTCCCAAATCGCATATCCATATGGTCTTATTGCTATACAACCTTTTGTATCTGTATAATCTGCAAGTTCTGCTTTTAATACTATGTCTGTATACCATTGAGCAAAGTTTTCATCTATATTTGTTATTTCTTTTACAAAGTTTTTATTATCTTCCATTAATATTTTCTCCTTTTTATTCTTGATTTTCTTTTACTTCTTCTCTTTCACTCGGCATTGGAACCTCAGTCTCAATTAAGTCATCTATTACAATTTGTCTATTTGAGTCTAATTTATATCTTGGAAGTTCTGGTAATTTATTTAAATCTGTATAGCCGAACATTTTTAAAAATTCTTGTGTTGTTTTATATGTTGTTGGTCTTCCTGGTAAATCTGCTTTTCCAGCTTCTTCTATTAATCCATATTCTAATAACTTATAAATTGTCCCATCTGAGTTTACACCTCTTATTGCTTCAATTTCTGGTCTTGTAGCTCTTGGATTATATGCTATTATTGCTAATGTTTCCAATGCTGCATTTGATAAATTTGGTTTCGTTCTTTTATCTATTATTGGATATATATATTCATAATATTTAGGGTTACTACACATTTGATAACCTTTTTCTACTTTTATAATTTGTATTCCACTTTTCTCATATCTTATTTGCATTTTATTTATTATATTTTCTATTTTTTCTTGGCTCATTTCTAATGCTATCATTAATTCTTGTTCTGCTACAACTCGCCCTGCTGCAAATAGTATTGCTTCAATTATTTGTTCATAATTATTATTTTCATTTTGATTATCTGCCATTTGCATTTCCTCTCTTTCATATGGTACTATTTTACTATATTATACCTGAAATTGCAAGAATAAATTAGTATTTTATGTATATATCATTTTTAAATTTTTCTTGCTTTATTTATTTTTTTATGGTAAGATAAAAAAAATAAGTAAATTGTAATATGAAAGGATATATTATGTCAGAAGAAAATAAAAAAATAAAAATAGTTGATGGTGATGGATCTACTTTAGATATTTCACCTGTTTATAATCATATTAAAGATGTAATTCCAAAGAAAAAAAATACTAAAAAAGATATTATTGTTCCTAGTGAAAAAAAAATTGAAAAAAAATAGAAAAAAGATTTATAGTAATGAATTTTATTTTCATCTACTATAAATCTTTTTTTTATTTTCCTGAATTATATGATTTTAAATTTATTCCATATGTCTTATATACCCAGTCATAATAATCCCATACATCTAATGTTTTTGGTTTTCCATAATCAACTCCATATGTTTCAACTGTAACATTTGATATTATTACATCATTTACTGGTGTACTTACTTCTGTATTTGAACCTGAATCGGAGTCTGAATTTGTTGATTTTGATGATGCTTTTACTTCAACATTTTCAATTGCATGCACTACATCTAATCCTTCTATTACTTTTCCAAATGTGGCATAGCTTCCATCTAATGATGTATTTGATGCTGTATTTATAAAGAATTGTGAACCTGCTGAATTATAACTTTCCGTTGTTAATTGTGATGAATATGATGTATAATCTGCTCTTGCCATTGAAATTACACCATCAGTATTTTTTATTTTGTTTTCATATCCGTTTGCAAGGAATTCACCTGTTATACAATATTTTTTATCTGAATCTGTTCCAGCTTCTGCTAATCCTATATCACTTAATTCTGGAGAACCTGTACCATCTCCATTGCTATCTCCACCTTGAATCATAAATCCTTTTACAACTCTATGGAATTTTAATCCATCATAAAATCCATGATTTGATAATGCTATGAAATTAGAAACTGTATCTGGAGCCATTTCTGGATATAATTCTAATTTTATTGTTCCAAAGTCTTTCACTTCAATTGTTACTATTGGATTTTTTACTTCCATTGTTATTTTTTTGTAATATCCAAATGATATTGTTCCTATTAGTACTATAATAACAACCAATGCTATTATTGTTAAAATGTTTGTTAATTTTTTCATTTTTATAATCCTTCCTTTTGTATTTTACGAAGCTAATTATACATTTTATTTTTTTAAATTGCAACATTTTTCAAAAACATTTCACATTTTTTATTCTAAACTAAATTATCAAAAGCAAATTGTTCTTGCATTTTTCTTAAATATTGCTTTATTGCTTCTGCTCTTACTTCTCCAATTCCATCAACCTTGTCCAAATCATTTATATCTGCAACTAATATATGTTGAAATGATTTAAATGATTTTACTAAATTATCAACAATTGAACTTGGCATTCTTGGGACTTTGTTTAATATTCTATATCCTTTTGGATATACTGCTAAATCTTCATAATTTTCAAAGCTTTCATATCCAAGCAATTTGGCTATTGTACTTTGTTTCATTAATTCTTCATGTCCTAAATTTTCTAAATGTTCTATTATTTCTTCTGATGTCGATTCTGCAACTAAATAATCTTTAACTAATTGCATTTCTTCTTTTTCTAATCCCCCAATTAGTTCCTCTAATTGCATGCTTACAAGTCTTCCATCTTCTCCTAATTCATATATTTTCTTTTTTATTTCTTCTACAATTCTCTTTACCATTTCTGCTCTTTGAATTACAGATATTACATTATCTAATGTTACAATATCATTAAATTCATATTCATTCAAAATACTTAATTTACTATCATATACTTTTCTGTATTTTTCTAATGTTTGAATTGCTTGATTGGCTTTATTTAATACTACATCTGTATCTTCTAATATATATCTATAGTTGTCTTTAAAGATTGTTATTATATTTCTTCTTTGAGATATACTTATAACTAATTCTCCTGTTTGTTTTGCTGTTCTTTCTGCAGTTCTGTGTCTCGTTCCCGTTTCAACTGTTGGTATTTGGTATGATGGTATTAATTGTGCATTTGCAAATAATATTTTTTTCATATCTCCACTTAATATTATCGCACCATCCATTTTGGCTAATTCATATAATTTTGATGAGGTATAATCTTCATTTATATTAAATCCACCATCAACAATTTCATCTATTACTTCTTGCTTATCTGTTATTAATAATAATGCTCCTGTTCTTGCTTTTAATATATTGTCTAGTCCTTCTCTTATAGGTGTTCCTGGTGCTATTTTTTTTAAAATTTCTGCAATTGGATCTTCTTTTATTGCCTTCATTGAAAAACCTTCCTCTCTACTATAAAGCCTATTTTTTTCTAATCTTTTGTTTTTATTTTATTCCTAATTTTCTTAATGTTTCTCCAATATTTTTCACACCTATTATATCTAATTTATATTCATCTTTCAAGCTTTTTTTGTTATTTTCTGGAATTATACATGTTTTAAAACCTAATTTTTCTGCTTCTTTTAATCTTTTTTCAATTAAATTAATTCTTCTTACTTCTCCTGTCAAACCTACTTCTCCCATAACAACTGTACTTTGCGGAATTGGTATATTTTTATATGCAGATGCAACTGTTGCTATTATTCCTAAATCGACTGCTGGTTCATTTAATTTCATTCCACCTGCTATATTTAAATAAATATCTTGCCCTCCTAATGCTAATCCTGCTCTTTTTTCTAGAACTGCAATTAATACTGCTAATCTGTTATAATCAAATCCATTTGCAGTTCTTTTTGGTATTCCAAATACTGATTGTGATGTTAATGCTTGCATTTCTACTAGTATTGGTCTTGTTCCTTCTATACTTGCTATAATACATGAGCCTGATGGATTATCTTCTCTTTCTGTTATTAATATGTCTGATGGATTTGTTACTTCACACATTCCTTCTTGTCTCATTTCAAACATTCCTATTTCATTTGTTGATCCAAATCTGTTTTTTACTGCTCTTAATATTCTATATGTATTATATCTTTCTCCTTCTAAATAAAGTACTGTATCTACCATATGTTCTAAGACTCTTGGACCTGCTATGTTTCCTTCTTTTGTTACATGTCCTATTATTATTGTTGTTATTTGTTGTGCTTTACATACTCTCATTATTTGTGCTGTTATTTCTCTTACTTGACTTACACTTCCTGCTGCTGCAGTTATTTCATCTGAATACATTGTTTGTATTGAGTCTATTATTACTAATTTTGGTTGCATTTCTGATATTGCTTCTTTTACTATATCTATATCTGTTTCTCCTAAAAACATTAATTCTTCACTTTTTACCTCTAATCTATCTGCTCTTAATTTTATTTGCTCTGCAGATTCTTCTCCAGATACATATAATACTTTTCCTTCTCCTTGTACTTTTTCACATAATTGTAATATTAATGTTGATTTTCCTATTCCAGGTTCTCCTCCTAATAATATCAATGAGCCTTTTACTAATCCGCCTCCTAGAACTCTATCTAATTCTGAATATCCTGTTGAGGTTCTATTTGCTTCTTGTCCTATATATGTATTCAATGGTTTTGGGGTATTATTTATCTTTTTTTCTATTTTGTTTTCTTCTGTGTATTTCTCTATTTTTTGTTCATAAAATGTATTCCAACTATTACATGCTGGACATTTTCCTAACCATTTTGGTGATTCATTTCCACATTCACTACATACAAATATTGTTTTTGCTTTTGCCATTTTTCATCATTCCTATCTTATTTTTCTTTTTGAATTATATATTTTTTGTTTTTATTAGTCAATATATTTTCGAAAAAATGTTTGTAATTATTTGTAATTTATTTCCTTTGATTTCGACAAATTTTGATGTTATTATTAATTATAAGAACTAATTTTATTTTGCCTTTGTTTTAAGACAGAAAGGACTGGAATTTATTATGAATAAAATTATTACAGGTTTAAAAAATTTAGATAAAGATACTTATAAAATTATAAAATATGGTATATTGTTTTCAACTTTTCTCGCAATTATTGCATCTGCAATATTAATTTCTTACATATTACTTGGAATTAACTTATTTTATCATATTGGTGAAGTTTTAATTAAGTCTAGTTTTACTTTTGCTACACAATTTGTCATTTGTGGTATTATTGTTGATTCTATCAGAAAACAAATTATATAGATATAAAAGAAAGCCCCTTAATTGGGGCTTTAATAATATTTATATATTATTCTGCTGATTCTTCTGTTTCAGGAGCGTTGTAAGCTTCTAAAATAGCTTTTTGAATTTTTTCTCTTGTCTCAGCATTGATTGGATGAGCTATGTCTTTGAATTCTCCGTTTGGAGTTTTTCTGCTTGGCATAGCAATGAATAATCCATCTTGACTTTCGATAACTTTGATATCATGGATAACAAATTCATTATCGAATGTTACAGAAGCAACAGCTTTCATTCTGTTCTCTGAATTTACTTTTCTTAAACGTACGTCTGTTATTTGCATTGTGTGCACCTCCACTGTTAAATTTTTTGTACTAATAAGTTTTATATCTTATGTACTAGTCTATTATTCTCCAATATTTTCTTTTTTCCCTCTTTTTTTTCAAAAAATTTTTTTATTTTATTTTTTTTTAGATTTATTGTCTCAAAAAACTTGAAATTTGCATTATATAAGTATATAATGTGAACTAATAATTTAGACATATATTTTGAAAATACAAGGAGAGATTTTATAATGCCAAATATTGAAAATATTAAAAAATATCAAAAAATACATATGATCGGAATTGGTGGAATTAGCATGAGTGGAATTGCAGAAATACTTGCTAATTGGGGATTTTCTGTTTCTGGAAGCAATAATGTTGATTCAGAAATTTTACATACTTTAGAAAATGCAGGAATCAAAGTGTTTGTTGGTCATGATGCAAAAAATATAATTGGAGCTGATTGTGTTGTTTATACAGCTGCAATTCATCCAGACAATCCAGAACTTGTACATGCAAAAGAACTTGGAATTCCTACTATAGAAAGATCTGATTTTTTAGGTGAACTTACAAGATGTTATAAAAATACTATTGCAATTTCAGGAACACATGGAAAAACAACTACAACATCACTTGTTTCTTTATGTTTCTTAGAAGCATTAAGAGATCCAAGTATACAAGTTGGTGCAATAATAAAAGAACTTGATGGAAATTATAGAGTTGGAAATAGTGAAAATTTTATAATAGAAGCTTGTGAATATGTTGAGAGTTTTTTAAAATTTAGTCCAAAATCTGAAATAATTTTAAACATTGATAATGATCATCTAGATTATTATAAAAATTTAGAAAATATAAAGAATGCTTTTATAAAATATGTAAAATTACTACCTGAAGATGGACATTTAATAATAAATGCTGATGATAATAATTGTTTAGACCTACCTGTTTATTCAAAAGCTCAAGCAATTAAATATGGTATTGAAAATGATGATGTTGATTTTCAAGCGAAAAATATTAAATTTGATGATGAAGGAATGGCTGAATTTGATGTTTATAAATATAATGAATTTTATGAACATATTTCACTTTCTATACCAGGAAGACACAATGTTTTAAATGCTTTAGCTTGTATTGCGTTATGTGATACTTATGGAATTTCAAAAACTGATATAAAAAATGCTATTCATAAATTTAAAGGTGCTGATAGAAGATTTGAATTTAAAGGTATGTTAAATGGTGCTAGAGTTTATGATGATTATGGTCATCATCCAACAGAAGTTAAAGCTACTGCAAAAGCTTTAAAAAATAAAAAATATAATAAATCTTGGGTTGTATTTCAACCACATACATATAGTAGAACATTTAATCTTTTAGATGATTTTGCAAATGCTTTACTTGAATTTGATAATATCATTGTTACAGATATTTATGCAGCAAGAGAAACTAATACTTATAATATTTCTTCAAAAGATTTGGTTAATAAAATAATTGAATTAGGAAAAAATGCTATATATCTTCCTTCTCTTGAAGAATGTGCTTCTTATTTAAAAGAGAATGTAAAAAAAGATGATATTGTTCTTACTTTAGGTGCTGGAACTGTTACAAATATAGGACCTATGATTGTTGAAAAGAGATAGTTATAAAACTATCTCTTTATTATTTATATATGAATTTGTTTTCTATCTAACAAATATTTCTTTTATTTTATTAATAATTTTTTTAAATATACTTTCTTTTACTTCGACAAGTTGTAATTCTTCTTTATTTTCTTCTTGGATATTTTCTTTTTTCTTAAAAAGATTATCTGGATTATATTTTTCTCTTATTTCATCTTCAATTCTTTTTAATTTTTTTTCGTCTTCTAATTCTAATCTCTTTTTTTCTTCTTCACTACAAAAATAGCTTCTATATATTATTGATAATAAAACTTTAGTTTCTCTTAATATATTTTGATCTTTTAGTTCTTTAGAATCATCATATTCAAATTTATAATTTTTGTCTTTTTTATCTTTTACAAATTTTCTAAAACTTTCTGGTACTTTATTTTTTATTTCTTTTTCAAATTTGTCAAATATCTCGTCAAGTTCTGCTAAAGCTTTTCTATATTCATTTATTTTTTTCTTTTCATTTGTTGTCATCATTTTTTCCTCCTATATATTTAATGGTGCATTACAGCATCCAACCTATCATTAAACTCTTTATCGGCTTGATCTGCATAATATTGACCTAATTCTTCTTCTGACATCTCTCTAACCTCTTTTGTTGTTTCCAGCATATCTATTCTTTCTTGTGGTGTTACTTCTTCGTCAATTGTTTCTATCTCTTTCATAATATCATCATCCATACCTTCTGGCATTTCACCTAAAATATCTCTAACAGAAACCATTGCATCATCTGGTATATCCTTAAATAATTCTTCAACTCTTTTACTATAGCCTTTTGAAGAAGTTCCATATCCACTTAAAATTCTTCTTCTATCTCTATCTATTCCTTCTAAATCTACTTGATCTATATTTCTTTTTCTATGACTTGTCTCCCAACCCATCTTATATTCTCCTTTGTATATATACTTTAATAATTTTATTAAAACATTAATTAATTTTTTTGTCAATAAAAAAAATAAACATATCAATAAAAAAATTGACATGTTTATCTCTTTATTCTTCCCCAAAAACTTCTCCATCTGATTCAATTATTTCAATATTCATCTTATTTTCTTTTTGAGAATCAGCTTCATTTCGAGCAATTTTTTCATCTTGTTTTTTCACTTCTTCACTTTTTTCTTCTTGATTTTTATTGCAATCCGATTTTTTACAATTCTTCTTTTTTATATCTTCTAAAATTCTTTTTGTTCTTTCATCTTTTTGACAAATAGATTTATTAAACATTTCATTAATTTTTTGCATTAAATCTGGAACATAATCTATAAGTCTATCAATACAAGATTGATGGTCAACAGGCATTAATTTTACATTATCTCCTTGTACAACTAAAAATGCAACTGGATTTATTGAAACACCTGCCCCTGCTCCACCTCCAAATGGTAATTTGTATTCAATTTCTTCATCTTTATCTTTCATTCTATATTGTTTTATAGTTTCACCTGTAAATTCACTTCCACCTGCTGCAAATCCAAAAGATACTTTAGAGATTGGAATAATTGTAATTCCATTCATTGATTGAATTGGCTCACCTACTATAGTATTCACATCTACCATGTTTTGAATACTATTCATTGCTGTAATCATTAAATTTTCAATAGGATGTTCTCCCATAATATCACTTACCTTACTTTAAAATTTAGATTTTTATTTAAGGGTTTATCCATAAACCTTTCCTTTATATTGTTTTTTATAAATTTATATATATAATGCATCAAATATATTGTAAATATACCATTTAGATTAATTTTTAATAAATTTCTATTTGCATAAATTGGCAAAATCTGATATCTCGGCTTTTTTATAATTATTCCCAATATTCCAGCCAAAATTCCCACTAATATTGCAGTTATTCCTGCATCTTCTGTTCCAATATTGACATTCAAATCTATATTTTTTATATCTATATTAATATTTTGAATCAATTCCAAATAATTTATTTTTATATCTTTATTTTTAAAAATCTTTATATCAAAATCACTTGTTTCAAATTTCACATCTTTCATTGGTATATTTCTTACATTTTTTCTAAATAATTTAATTTTATTAAATAATAATAAATAAACATATATTTTTCCATCTTCATTTATTTTTTCTTCTGCATCTGTATCAATTATAAGATTTTTTATATCTATACCAATTTTACTTGTATGTATTGCAATTATCAAAATCGTAAATATTACTAATATAAAAAGAAAAAACAATATCATCAACTCTTTTCTTAAAAGTTATAATATTATTTTTTCCTATTTTTTCTTTTTTAATCTTCAATTTGTTTTGGGTGAAATTTTGACTTTTCTACCTCTATGTCTCCAAATAATTCATCTTGTTCTGTTACAACTTTATTTCTACGTGACATTTCTAAAAGTCCTGTAAATGCTGTAACAACTTCATTTTTACTATGTTTTTTTAATGTAAATAATTTATTAAATGTAAATTTCTTATATTTTATTAATGCTCTATACATATCTTTTACTTTATCTCCAACAGAAAATGTTTCTGTTATTGCTATTTTTTCAATATTTGCAGCATTTTCATTTATTTTTTCAGCATTTGTTTGCAACAATTTTTGATAAACTTCTGGTATTATATTTGGAGTATATTCTTTTTGTATTTTTTGTTTTGGTAATTCAATTTCTTCTGTCATTTTAAATAATCTATTTGAATTTACTAAAAATGCTTCTTTTAATTTTTTGGTTATTTCTTTATATTTTTTATATTCAATTATTCTTCTAATAAGTTCTTCTTCTGTAATTTCTTCCTCTTCATTTTCTACTTTTGGTAATAAATGTTTTGATTTTAAATATAATAATGTTGATGACATAACTAAAAATTCACTTGTTATATCTAAATTCATTTTTTCCATTTGATTTATATAATCTATATATTGATCTGCTATTTCACTTATATTTATGTCATAAATATCCATTTTATTTTTGTCTATTAAGTGACATAATAAATCTAATGGTCCTTCAAAATTTTCTAATTTTATAGAATATATTCTTCCCATTGTAATTAAATTTTGCATTTGTTTTTCCTTCCTTTAAGCTACAACTCTGTCCAAAATTAATTTATTCATATTTGCTTATTGGATATCCTTTTCTAAACAAATATTGATTAATTTTTTCTTCTTCCATATTTCCTGCTTTTTTTCTTCTTATTTTTTCTATACATTTCTTTTCATATTCTTCAAGTTCTTCTCTATTATCTTCTATATATTTTTCGACTAATTTTTTGTCTAATCCTTTTTCTAGAAGTTTGTATTTTAATTCTCTTATTGATAATGTTTTTAACATCATATATTCATTTACTTGTTTTTGAATAAATTGATAATCATCTAAATAGTTAGCTTCTTTTAGATATTCAATTATTTCATCAAGTAATTGTTCATCTATTTCATTTTTAAATTTTTTTCTTACTTCTTGCTCTGTTCTTTTTTTATATGTAATATATTTCATTATTCTTGTTTTAGCTTCATCTTTTCTTTTTAAATCATTAATTTTAGTAGTTTTTATATCTTCTAAATCTATTGATTTTAATGATTTAAAGTCATCTACATTGTTTATAATTTTCATTATGTTTGCTCCTTTTGATTAATTTTATATGATTTTTTATTTTTTTGCAAGATTTTTCAAGTATATTTTGGTTCAATAAATTAATACTATAAATAAGGTTTTGTTTTGAAACCTTTAATTGTAATTTTTAGAAAGGAATTTAGACATTATGAGTAAAAAATTGTTTCTTGCAATTGGTTTGGCTATAGCAATAATATTTTCTTTTTCTGTTACTTTAAGTTTTGCTACCGAAAATACTATGCAAAATGCTGGCAATGATGTTGTTAATGGTGTAAGAGATGTTGTTGGTGGAGCTGAAAATGCTGTTGAAGATGCTTTAAAAGGTGTTGGAGATGGAATAAATGATATGACTAATATGAACAATAACAACAATAATGCAAATACTAATACTACAAATAATACTAATAATAATGATATTATGACTGGTATTGGTAATGATGCTAATACAGCTGTTAGAAATACTACAGGTTATAATGCTACTAGAACAGCAACAGATGCAAACACAGCTAATTTCTTAGGTATGAATTCTACTATGTGGACTTGGCTTATAATTGCTGTTGCAGCTGCTGTTATTATTGCTTTAATTTGGTATTATGCTTCTTCTAATAATAGAAAAACTAATTACTATGATGATGACAATAATCATTAATCTTTAAATACAAGAAAAAGGCCTCATAACATTAGTTATGAAGTCTTTTTTTGTATCTTTAAAAGTTTTTCATATTCTTCAGTTTTTTGGGCAATTCTTCTATCATTTATTTTAATTTCTTCATTAAGCATCTGCAAAATTCTAGATGCTGTTCTAGCATCTAATGTTGTAATGTTAATTTCTTTATTTTTTATTTTTTGATATATTTCAAAGAATTCTTTTTTATCTTTCATTATTTTTGGTCACCTTCTGCTGTTCTTTTATTCTGTTCTTCTAAAATTTGTTCTTTGCATTGAGTGATTTTTTCATCTAATTCTTGGATTTGTCCTTTTTGTTCATTTATTTTTTTTATAGCACTATCTACAGCCTCTTCTTCTTTTGTTCCAACGCAACCGCCTTCTAATTTTATTCCCAAACCATCAAGTTTTTCTACTATTTCATCAATACAACCTTTGGAAATGTTTCTAAGTTTTATTAATCTTCCTGTGCTATTAGCCTCAACAATATCTATAACTAGATTAATACCCGATCTTTTTAATATGTTAAATGTACGAACAGAAAAATCTATTTCCTCAATTGTAAATGCATATGCTTCATTTCCACCATATTTTTCAATCAACTCTTCTTCTTTTCTCTTTTCCTCTAATGACTTTCTCTTTTCCTCTTCTTCTAATTCTTTTCTTTCTTCTTCAACAATATGGTCCTCTTCACATATTTTCTGTAATTCTTCTTTATCTTCATCTGATAGTTCTTGATTTTCATTTTCAAAAATGTCAATTCTTTTAAAATATTCTCTAATAAATCTTTCTGATGGTCTAGACAAAGACGAATTTAAACGTTTTTCTCTGCCTTTTAACCTCCTAAATCCAGCTCTCAATAAATATGATATATATGCTTCTGACCATTCTAGTTTTTTAGCTATTTCTGCAGTAGAAAAACATTTTCTTTCATCCTCAGCTGATCCATATTTTCCCTCAATAATATCTCCATCTTCTGACAACCTAAACATTATTCCACAAGATAATCCATAAGCTAATCCATATTTTAACGCTATAACACCTCTATACCTATCAGATAATATTTCTCTTATAGAAGATTCAACAGTATATAATATAAATGTTTTCTCCAAATTTTCATCACATATTGGTAATATTAATTTTAATAGTCCCTCTTTATTACTTGATCCTAAATAAAAGTATCTTACTAATGGTACTCTAGAAGCTATTTCAATAATATCTTCACTCTCTTCTTTTAATTTAGCTCTTTCACTATCATTTTCTGTAGCAGCTAGTTTTACCATATATTCAATATATGCTTTTCTAAAATTATCTATACTTCCAAATTTTCTTAAAATTAATCCTTTATCTTTTGATGAGATTTTATTTTTTTTATCAAATTCTATATCTTCTGCTGATTTAAATATTCCACCAATATGATTTTTTGTTAATTCTTCCTCTATGTTTTTAGGTAATTTTCCTTTAGACCTTCTTACTTTTATATAATCATAATCATCTTTTACTTCATCTAGTTCTTTAATTTCCTCATCATTTAATTCTTTTCGTAATTGAGAAATATATGAAAAGGCATCTGGATATTTTTTACAAAATGCTCTTAAACGTTCTACTTTGTCAGCTATTGTATCTTTGGCTTTATATAATAACCCTAGTTTTTCCATTCTTTCTAAATCTTCTGAAGTATATTTACAAAAACCACTTTTACTATATATCATTGCCTGTCTAATTTGGATAAGAAATTGACCAATGTGATATCCATCAAAAATAGTATCATAATGAATTGTTTCATTAGGGTTTTCTTTCAAATATCTTTCAAATAAATCAATTTTTTCAGATACTTGTAACCCTCTTTTATTTGTTAATTCTTCTATTTTTTTAGATATTTCGAAACTTCCTTTAGTATAATCTATTATTTTAAATTTTGTTTTCTTTTCTTCTTTATTTTTTTTAGATTTTTTTGATTTACTTCTTAATTGGCTTGTTACTTCTTCAATTACTCTAATTGAGTCAAAATTATCCACTAAATCTATAATAACAGGTTTTCTTGTTGTATTACATGTTGTCAATGCCCTTCCAATTTGTTGCATATATACAGTTGGAGACTTAGTTGGTCTCATCATTATTATACCATCTGTATCAGGAATGTGATATCCTTCATTTAACATATTTACTGAAAACATTAACTTTAAAGAACTTTTATCATTATCATTTTCAAATCTTCTTAACACTCTTTGATTTTCTCTATAATCATCCGCTGAAGAAACATTATATATCTTAATATTAGAATTTACTTTTCCAAAGATTTTATTTACTTCTTTAATCCTTTTTTGCATCTCTTCTATATTAGAACAAAATACAATATATTTTCCATTTTTATTTGTCATGTGCTTTTCTAAAATTTCAGGCAAGTTTTCAGTTTGACCATTCAATTGCTTTGCTAATTCATTAAACATCTTTTCTACTTCACTTTTTCTATTTGATGCCATTTTAGAGCTTTCTATTTGTTCTTTTAATTTTAATAATTGTCCTTTACTTTCATACATTGCACTAACATATTCAAACTCTGGTAATATTCCTTTATCTAATGCTTCTGCAAATGTCATTTCTGATGCTATGTTTTTCCCAAATAATTCTTCTGCCATATCAATATTTCCATCAAAATATCTAATTGGAGTTGCTGACAATCCTAATATTTTAGCTTGTGGATTTTGTTTTATTAAATTTCTTACTGCTTTTCCCCATTCTACTGCACCACAATGATGAAATTCATCTAATATTATTATATCTGCTTTTAAATTTAATTGATCGTTTTTATTTAATGTTGTTAATTTTTGATATGTACATCTACTTAAATTTCTAAAGTTTACTTTTTCACTTATCATGTTTTTCTTTAGTTGATGCATTATTGCTACAGAAGGTGATAAATATATTATCTTTTTTTCTGGATTATCTTCTATTAATTTTAATGCAATATAACTTTTTCCTGTTCCAGTTGGATGAATTACTGCTGCCTCATTTCCTTTTTCAAACATTTCTTTTATTTTTGTATATGCTTTATCATTATGTGGTTTTAATTTTACACTCATATAAAATATCCTTTCTTTTGTCTGAATAAACTTTACTAATAATATTTTCATTTCATTCAAACTATTTCTCTTTTTTTCATTTTTTTATTATATCACATTATGTAAATTATGTCAATTTTTATAATGTTTTTATTTGAGACAAAAAAATAGCTTTAAGAATTACTATTATATAGAAATTCTTAAAGCTTTATATCTATCTTTTATTAAATTCTTTCATGAATTGTTCTGTTAATTACATCTAATTGTTGTTCTCTTGTTAATTTTGTAAAGTTTACAGCATATCCTGAGACTCTAATTGTAAGTTGAGGATATTTTTCTGGATGTTCCATAGCATCTTCAAGTAAAGCTCTATCAAATACATTAACATTAATATGATGTCCTGTTTCTGCAAAATATCCATCTAACATACTTACAAGATTTGTTTCTTTTGTCCACATATCTTGACCTAATGTTGAAGGTGTAATTGCAAATGTGAATGAAATACCATCTTCTGATTCTTCAAATGGTAATTTTGCAATTGAGTTCATTACAGCTAATGCACCATTTGTATCTCTTCCATGTAATGGATTTGCACCTGGTCCAAATGGAGCTCCTGCTCTTCTTCCATCAGGTGTATTTCCTGTTGCTTTTCCATATACAACATTTGATGTTATTGTTAATATTGATAATGTTTGTTTTGCACCTCTATATGCAGGATGTTTCTTTAATTTTCTTAAAAATTGTGTTACAACATCAACAGCTATTTGATCAACTCTGTCATCATCATTTCCGAATTTTGGATAATCTCCTTCAATTTCATAGTCAACTGCTAATCCGTTTTCATCTCTTATAACTTTTACTTTTGCATATTTTATTGCTGATAATGAGTCTGCAACTACTGAAAGTCCTGCTATACCACATGCCATTGTTCTTATTACATCTTTATCGTGTAAAGCCATTTCTATTGCTTCATAAGAATATTTATCATGCATATAGTGTATTGCATTTAATGCTTTTATATAAATTTTTGCTACATAATCCATCATTTGATCAAATTTTACCATAACTTCATCATAATCTAGATATTCAGATGTTATTGGTTCAAATCTTGGAGCTACTTGTTTTCCAGATTTTTCGTCTTTTCCACCATTTATTGCATATAATAATGTTTTTGCTAAGTTTGCTCTTGCACCAAAGAATTGCATTTGTTTTCCTATCTTCATTGGTGATACACAACAAGCTATTCCATAATCATCACCTAATGTTGTTCTCATTACATCATCATTTTCATATTGGATTGAAGATGTTTTGATTGATAAGTTTGCTGTATAACGTTTAAATCCTTCTGGTAATCTTGTTGACCATAATACTGTTAAATTTGGTTCTGGTGCAGGTCCTAAATTTTCTAGTGTGTGTAAAATTCTGAATGAGTTCTTTGTTACTAATGTTCTTCCATCAACTCCCATACCACCAATACTTTCTGTTACCCAAACTGGATCTCCACTAAATAATTCATTGTATTCTGGTGTTCTCAAGAATCTTACTAATCTTAATTTCATTACAAAATGATCCATTAATTCTTGTGCTTGTTCTTCTGTTAATGTTCCATTTTTGAAATCTCTTTCTATATATATATCTAAAAATGTTGATGTTCTACCAATACTCATTGCAGCACCATTTTGGTCTTTTATTGCTCCTAAATATCCAAAATATAACCATTGTATTGCTTCTTTTGCATTTCCAGCTGGTCTTGATATATCAAATCCATATTTTGCTGCCATTACTTTTAATTCGTTTAATGCTTTTATTTGTTCATAGATTTCTTCTCTTTCTCTTATTACATCTTCTGTAAATTCATCTACATCTAATTCTTCTAAATCTAATTGTTTTTCTCTAATTAATTCATCAACACCATATAGTGCTACTCTTCTGTAATCTCCAATTATTCTTCCTCTTCCATATCCATCTGGAAGTCCTGTAATTAAGTGTGCACTTCTTGCAGCTCTTATATCTGGTGTATATACACTAAATACTCCATCATTGTGTGTTTTTCTTACTGTATGGAATATTTTATCAACTTCTGGGTCTACTTCTCTTCCATAAGCTTCACATGATTTTTCTACTATTTTGATTCCACCATAAGGCATTATTGCTCTTTTTAATGGTGCATCTGTTTGTAATCCTACTATTTCTTCTAAGTCTTTATCTATATATCCGGCTTCATGTGCTGATACTGTTGATATTGTTTTTGTATCTATATCTAATACTGAACCATTTGAATTTCTTTCTTTTTCATATAATTTTAATACTTCATCCCATAATTTTTTTGTTTTTTCTGTTGTTCCTGTTAAAAATGTTGCATTTCCTTCATATGGTGTATAGTTCTTTTGAATGAAATTTCTTACATCAATTTTTCTTTTCCATTCGCCTTTTTCAAAGCCTTTCCATTGTTCAAAATCCATTTTTTATTACCTCCATTTTTATTTTTTCCATATTTGTTTATTGTATTACATTTTTATTCTTTTGCCATACTAATTATAAGGATAATAATTTGAATTGTCAATGAAATTTTTGTGATTTTTTCTTTCTATAAAAACATATATAAAAAGGACCCAAGCAATGCTTGAGTCCCCGCCAGGGATATTGTTGTTTCTTTAACTTGCGCTAATCTCGCGCAGTTTAAGAAGATTCTTGTTCATTTCACAAGCAAGCTTGTTCCATTTAAAGAACTCCTCAATAGAAGCAGACGTCTTCACGCAATAGAAACCAGACTTCCTATCATATACAATCATTCTTTTGTCCTCCTTGGCTTTTGCCATCATGATATAACTATTATACCATATTTTTACTTTTTTTGCAAGTTATGTATACATATAAGTCATTTTTTTATATAAAAAGCAACAAATTTAGTTTTGTTGCTTTTTTCGACATTTTTATATAATGCTTTATTAATACATTCCGTTCATTCCATTATCCATTTCATGATTGTTTCCACATCCACATGATTTTGGTTCTGGAGCATCTGTTACTAGGCTTTCTGTTGTAAGTACCATTGCTGCTACTGATGCTGCATTTTGTAATGCACTTCTTGTTACTTTTGTTGGATCAACTATTCCAGCTTTTTTCATATCTACATATTGTTCTTTATCTGCATCAAATCCAAATCCAGATGCTGATTTCTTTACATTGTCTAATATAACAGCTGGTTCTAATCCTGCATTTCTTGCAATTTGTTTAACTGGTTCTTCTAATGCTTTTAATACTATTTCTGCACCTAGTTTTTCTCCACCTTCAAGTGATTTTGCAACTTTTTCTACTGCTGGTATAATATTTACATATGCTGTTCCGCCACCAGCTACAATTCCTTCTTCAACTGCTGCTTTTGTTGCTGATAATGCATCTTCTATTCTTAATTTTTTATCTTTCATTTCAATTTCTGTTGCTGCTCCAACTCCAATTACTGCAACTCCTCCAGCAATCTTTGCTAATCTTTCATGTAAGTTTTCTTTATCAAATTCACTCTTTGTTTCTTCGATTTGAGCTTTTATTTGTCTTACTCTTTCGGCAATTTTTTCTTTATCTCCTGCACCATCAACAATTATTGTATTTTCTTTTTGTACTTTTACTTGTTTTGCTCTACCTAATTGTGTAATTTGTGTATCTTTTAATTCCATTCCTAAATCTTGTGATATTACTTCACCACCTGTTAGAATTGCCATGTCTTCTAACATTGCTTTTCTCTTATCTCCAAATCCAGGTGCTTTTACTGCAACAACATTTAATACTCCTCTTAATTTATTTAATATTAATGTTGATAATGCTTCACTTTCAATATCATCACATACTATAACTAGTTTTCCTGATGATTGCATTAAATTTTCTAGTAATGGTAATATTTCTTGAATATTGCTTATTTTTCTATCTGTTATTAAAATATATGGATTATCTACAATTGCTTCCATTTTTTCTGTATCTGTTACCATATATGGTGATACATATCCTTTGTCAAATTGCATTCCTTCCACTACATTTAATTCTGTTTGTGATGTTTTTGATTCTTCAATTGTTATTACACCATCTTTTGATACTTTTTCCATTGCATCAGCTATTAATTCACCAACTTCTGTATTATTTGCTGATATACTTGCAACTCTTGCTATATCTTCTTTTCCATTAACTGGTGATGTAATTTCTTTTAATTCTACTACAGCTCCATCAACGGCTTTTTCTATACCTCTTTTTATTGCCATTGGATCTGCTCCTGCAGCTACATTTTTAACACCTTCTTTAATCATTGCTTGTGCTAAAACTGTTGCTGTTGTTGTTCCATCTCCTGCAACATCATTTGTTTTTGTAGATACTTCTTTTACAAGACGTGCGCCCATATTTTCAAATTTGTCTTCTAATTCAATTTCTTTAGCTATTGTTACACCATCATTTGTAATTAATGGTGCTCCAAAACTTTTATCTAACACAACATTTCTTCCTTTTGGTCCTAAGGTTACTTTTACTGTATCTGCTAATTTATTAACTCCTTCTAATAATGATTTTCTTGCATCTTCTCCAAATTTAATTTGTTTTGCCATAATTAATCAACCTCCTAAAATTATTTGTTAATATAATTTTTTTATTTTACTATTGCTAATATGTCTTCTTCTCTTAATATGATGTATTCTTCCCCTTCATATTTCACTTTTGTTCCACCATATTGGCTTACTACTACATTATCACCTTTTTTTACTTCTAATTCTTCTCTTTTTCCGTCAACCATTCTTCCTGGTCCAACTTCTATAACTTCTGCAATTTGTGGTTTTTCTTGTGCTTGACTTGACAATATTATTCCACTCTTTGTTGTTTCTTCCTTTTCTTTCATTTTTATTAATACTCTATCTGATAATGGTTTTATCATAATATTACCTCCTCTATTAGTGCTATGTTTTAATAGCTTTTTTGCATTAGCACTCTTTTTGTTTGACTGCTAATAATATATACCCTATTTTTTCCTTTGTCAATAGTTTTATTTATTTTTCACAAAATCTTCACATTCATAATAATTATATGTTCATTATATAAAAAATAGACCCATAATTTGAGTATTTTCAAACTATAAGTCTATTTTTATTAAACTGTTATTTCTTTACATTCAATTTGTTTATATTTAACTTTACATGTGTCAAATAATCTTTTTGATGCAATATTTTCATCTGTTCCATTATACTTATCTGACAAATATATTACTTCTTTTATTCCTGATTGAATTATTAATTTTGCACATTCATTACATGGAAATAAGTCTACATATATTTTTGCATTTTCAAATTCTTTTTTTGTTCCTCTATAATTTAAAATTGCATTCATTTCTGCATGACATACATATGGATATTTTGTATAAATTTTTTCTCCATCTCTTGCCCATGGAAAATTTTCATCTTCAAATCCATTTGGTGCTCCATTATATCCTATTGATAATATTCTATTATCATTACTTACAATACATGCTCCAACTTGTGTATTAGGATCTTTACTTCTTTTTGATGATAGTTTTGCAATTGCCATAAAGTATTCGTCCCAGCTTAAATAATCATTTCTTTTGTTTCCAGATTCTTTACATTTTTCTTGCCATTTTTCAAACTCATTATTCATAAACTTTTTCCTTTCTTATATTAGAATAATTTATTTAATATTTTTAGCTGCTCTAACTAATCCTATAAATAATGGTGCTGGTCTATTAGGTCTTGATTTTAATTCTGGATGGAATTGTCCTGCAATAAAATATGGATGTTCTTTATATTCTACTATTTCAACTAATTTTCCATCTGGTGATGTTCCAGAACATATTAAACCTGCTTTTTCTAATCTTTCTTTATATTCATTATTATATTCATATCTATGTCTGTGTCTTTCTGAAATTTGCTCTTTTCCATATAATTCTTTTGCTAATGTTCCTTCTTTTAATATACATGGATATGCTCCTAAACGCATTGTTCCACCTTTTTTATCTATTCCTATTTGATCATCCATTATATGTATAACTGGATTTGTTGTTTTTTCATTAAATTCTGCTGAATTAGCATCTTTTAATCCTAATACATTTCTTGCAAATTCTACAACTGCCATTTGCATACCTAAACATATTCCTAAGAATGGAATTTTATTTTCTCTAGCATATCTAATTGTTTCTATTTTTCCTTCTATTCCTCTATTTCCAAATCCACCTGGAACTATTATTCCTTGTAATCCTTTTAATTTTTCTTGTGCTGTTTCTTTATTTATTGTTTCACAATCTATTAATTTGATCTTAACTTTTACTTTATTAGCAAATCCTGCATGATGTAAACTTTCTATTACTGACAAATATGAATCTTCTAGTTGAATATATTTTCCTACTATTCCTATATTTACAGATTCATCTCCTATGCTTCTTATATTATCTATCATTTTTTGCCATTCTGTATTATCTGGAACATATCTATCTAATCTCATATGATTACATACTTCTCTTGCTAACCCTTCTTCTTCAAGCATTAGTGGTACTGCATATAAATTGTCTGCTGTTTTATTTTGTATTACACTACTTTTTCTTACATTACAAAATAGTGCTAATTTTTCTCTTATTGTGTCTGGAATATCTTGTTCTGTTCTACATACTAAAATATTTGGTTGTATTCCTAAGCTTTGTAATTCTTTTACAGAGTGTTGGGTTGGCTTTGATTTTATTTCATTTGAACCAAATATGTATGGTAATAATGTTACATGTATATATACTACATCTTCAGGATTTTTCTCTAATCCTACTTGACGGATTGCTTCTATTATTGATAATCCTTCTATATCTCCAACTGTTCCCCCAACTTCTGTTATAACTATGTCTGTATCTGTATTTTCAAAACTATATATTCTTTCTTTTATTTCATTTGTTACATGTGGTATTACTTGTACTGTTTTTCCTAAATAGTCTCCTCTTCTTTCTTTTTCAATTACTGTTGAATATACTTTTCCCATTGTTACACTTGAATGTTGTGTTAAGTTTTCATCAATAAATCTTTCATAATGTCCTAAGTCTAAATCTGTTTCTGCTCCATCATCTGTTACGAATACTTCTCCATGTTCATATGGACTCATTGTTCCTGGATCAACATTTAAATATGGATCAAATTTTTGAATTGTTACTTTATATCCTCTATTTTTTAATAATCTTCCTAGTGATGCAGCTGTTATTCCCTTTCCTAATCCTGATACTACTCCTCCTGTTACAAATACATATTTTGTGTTCATTTATTCTTCCTCCTATATTCCCATTTTTGCCATATAAAATCAAATAAAAAAAATAGATTAAAATAAAAACTGCAAAAGTGGTTTTTTTTTAATCTATTAAAACTATATTTTTATATTATCATACTTTTATAATTTTTTCAAGACAAATTTGATTAATTGCCTCAACTTTCTATAAAAAATCATACAATATATTCTATACTATTATCTGGAAAATACTTTTCCATTTGTTTTTTTAAGTAAACTTCCGCTTCTTTTCTAATATCTTGTTTATATGAATATTTTCCTTTTCCTCTTCCTGTCATTATTTCTGTATTATATAAATTTATAGCATTTGGAAATGCTTCTTCATTTATTTTTGTGTGTACAAAACTATATGTCATAAATATAATTTCAAAAAATGCTTGCTTTTTTACTTTCTCAGATAGTTCACTATTTAATCTTTGAATTAGATTTGTATATAATTCTTTCCAATTTTCTACTAAGATTACTGGTGCAATTAATATTCCAACTTTATATCCTGCTTCTGCTAATTTATTTATAGCTTCTATCCTTCCTTTTAATCTTGACGTTCCAAATTCCACTTTATTTATGATTTCTTCTGGATTCATACTTACTCTTATTGTGATTTTACCATTATGTTTTAATGGCAAAATTGGATCTACCATGTCAAATTTGGTAGGAAGTGTTAATTGTCCTTTTGATGTATCTGCAAAGTTTTCTATTGTCCATACTAAATTATTTGTTATTGTATTTTCTAATATTAAATCACTATTACTTCCTATCTCAAATGTTAGATTTTTTTCACTTTTTTGTGCTATTTTTATTATTTTTTCAAGCATCTGCTCTCTATTTACAAATAATCTTAAATATGCACATTTATTGTAATTACATACTAAATAGCAATATAAACACATCGCAGTACATCCTGATGAGGTATATGGTACTAAATAATCTGATGTTTTATGGTTTTCTACAAATTTATGTGTTTTTCTTGTTCCTATTATTAGATTTTGTTTTATTTTTGGAAATTCACTATTATTCTTTTTTCTCATTTCTTCTATATTATTATGATTTTCTATAAGGATTTTGGGTACTTCTTTATATTTTTCTAATAGTTCTTTTCCTAATTGATAATTTTCTATTTCTTTTTCATAATATATCGCTTGTGGTTTAAACATAACTTTTTCTCCTTTTTGTTAGTTTAACCTTTATTAAAACATTAATACAAAAAGAACTTCAAATTGAAGTTCTTTTTAAGTTATTTTATTAAATTATTTTTCTTACAATATGGAACAACTTCATTTTTTAATGTATTTGACAATATATTATTATCCATATCAGTGTCATACCATAAAAATTTTTCTATTTCTTCTGATGTTTTCAAACTTCCTTGAAGTTTTCCATTATATTTATACACATAGAAATATATTGGAGTAATTCCATCACTTGTCGCAATTTCATCAAATTCCATTATTAATTCAAATTTTTCTTCATCAAAAATAGCTTCATCACCAAGCTCTTCATGACATTCTCTTATTGCTGCTTGTAATGTTGTTTCGCCATCTTCAACTTTTCCTCCTATCATTTGATAAGTTGGTCTTTTACGAGGCTTATCTATTAATAATTTTTCATTTTCAAAAAACATTGTTCCAACTACTTTCATTTTTCTTACTCCCTTTACTCTGTTCTTAATGCTTCAACTGGATCTCTTTTAGCTGCAAATCTTGCTGGAATTAATCCTGCAATCATTGTTAGTCCTACACTTATTACAACTAATATAATTGCTCCTGCTGTAGGCAATTTAGAAATATTTGATATTCCAACTATTGATTTTATTATCATATTTATTGGAATATTTAACAATAATGTGACAACAATTCCTATTAATCCTGCTACTAATCCTATTATAAGTGTTTCTGCATTAAATACTCTTGAAACATCTTTCTTTGATGCTCCTATGCTTCTCAATATTCCAATTTCTTTTGTTCTCTCTAAAACTGATATATATGTTATAATTCCAATCATTATTGATGATACAACTAATGAAATACCAACAAATGCAATTAATACATAACTTATTACATTAATTATTGTTGATACAGAACTCATCATAACACCTACAATATCTGTATATGTTATAACATTTTCTTCTTTTCCATCATTTGTTTGTTTATCATTGTATTCACTAATTCTTGTTGTAATCATATCTTTTGATTCAAAATCTTTTGGATATATATTTATTGTTGATGGCTTATTTAAGTCTACTACTCCAAGTGTTGATAAATTTGAATCATAAGTTGCTGTTGAATTTTCTGCATAATTTTTCATAAGCTCTGCTAATTCTGCTTCTGACAATGTTGCCATATACATTCTTTGTTCATCTGTTAATTGTGAATAATCAAATGAACTATTTTGATTTTCTGGGAATTCTATTCCTGTAAATACATTTATGTTTGGATTTTCTTTTTGTTCTTTTACTATTTCTGTTTCATTAATTTTATTTATAACATATTCTTTTAATTCTTTTGTATATCCAATCATTCCTGCACCTGATGATGAAACATTTTCTTCATTTGGTTTTATTATTCCTACTATTGTTATTTCTTCTGCATTATCTACAACATTCTTCATATATTCGTCATCATTTGACATATCTTGCCATGCATTTCCAGATTCCTTATAATAATCTGTATTTAATAATATTTTAAATTTATAATTTAATAAATCATCATATGAATAACTTTCTGATTCACCAGCTTCAACTTTTTCTTTATTTTTTATTTTTTCCATTGATTCATTTAGTTCTTTGATATCTTTTATTCCTAAAGAATATAATGTATAATCACTGACTTCATTATTTTCATCAACTATTAAAACAACTTCATTATATTTTGTTGGCCATTTTCCTGCAAGTACGTCATATTGTGATTGTAATAAATTTTGGTTATCTAACATTTCATTCCATACATCAGTTTGAGTCATTGTCATTGAACCTGACATCATTGATGATGTGCTTTGTCTTGATTCCATCATTTCTCCAAATCCTAGTTCGTCAAATACTTTGCTTGGATTTACTTGTTGATATGTTTTATCTTCATTTTGTTTATATATATTTAAGTTTAAATTATACTCATATTGAATAGCATTTATATAATCTTTTATATTTGTATCTCCACTCTCCAAATATTTTTTAAATTCTTCTAAATTATTCGTTTGAAGTTTTGTTGATACTGTTTCTAATATATTATTTACTATTGGTCTTGAATATATTTTATTATCATTATGTTCTTCTTTTTCTCCATTTCCCATCATTGCTTCTAACATACTTGTTACATCTATACTAGCTTCTTGAATTGTTAATGGATATGATGAAAGTGTATCTTCTTCTACTCTATTTATATAACTTTGCATTCCATGTGATAATGATAATATTAATGCAATTCCTATTATTCCTATGCTTCCTGCAAATGATGTTAAAAATGTTCTTCCTTTTTTAGTCATTAAATTATTTAGACTTAATCTTACTGCTGTTGTGAATTTCATTGATGCTTTTCCAGATTTGTCTTTTTTATTTCTAGCTTTCTTCACATCTTCTTCACTAGATTTATAAGGATTTGAATCATCAATGATTTTTCCATCTAATAATTTTACTATTCTTGATGAATATTTCTCAGCAAGTTCTGGATTATGTGTTACCATTATTATTAATCTATCTTTTGATATTTCTTTTAATATTTCCATTACTTGTACTGATGTTTTTGAATCTAATGCTCCAGTTGGTTCATCAGCAAGTAATATATCTGGATCATTTACTAATGCTCTTGCTATTGCAACTCTTTGCATTTGTCCTCCAGACATTTGATTTGGCTTTTTATTTATTTGATCTCCTAATCCTACTTTTTGTAATGCTTCTATTGCCCTTTTTCTTCTTTCTGTTTTTCCTACACCTGATATTGTAAGTGCTAATTCAACATTTGCAAGTACTGTTTGATGTGGTATTAAATTATAGCTTTGAAATACAAATCCTACAGAGTGATTTCTATATGTATCCCAATCTTTATCTTTAAATTCTTTTGTTGATTTCCCATTAATAATTAAATCTCCTGATGTGTATCTATCAAGTCCTCCTATTATATTTAGCAATGTTGTTTTTCCACATCCGCTTTGCCCTAAAATTGAAACAAATTCATTTTCTCTAAACTCTATATCTATTCCTTTTAATGCTTGAACTTCGTTGTCTCCTGATAGATAGTTTTTTGTTATAGTTTTTAATTGTAACATATCTATATCCTTTCATTTTTTGTATATTTTATATTATTATTGTGAATATCTTGTGAAATTCTTTATGCTATTAAGATTTCATATAATATCTTGATTTTTTTTATAAAAAATGTTATACTTAATAAGTTCGAATTTTGCACATTGAAATTGGAGGTAGGCAAAATGAAACTCTGTATTGTACGTCATCATTTTTTCCTTTGGTTTTTAATTGATAAGCCTGAGCTTTTACCATTTGAAGGTAAATGGAATACGCTTATTGTTTTGGCAAATGAATCTGGTAGAATTTTATCTGATATTAGTAAACATGGAAATATCATCCATGTTGAAAAATACGGATTAGAAATTGATTTTAAAACATTTATGAATATCTTAAATGTTCCAAACAGTTCAATTGCCGATTTGGTTAACCATAGTCAAAATTTGATTTTACACTCTGACGACGAATATTCTGTAGCAAAATTTGCAAAAACACACAATTTAGTTTATGGATATGTTTTCAATCCAACTACAAATAATCTTTTTTATTATGTTGTAAACAGAACATATCCGTTCCAATTTGACCGTGGAGTCTTCATAGACCCAAACAATCCGTTCTAATTTCAAAAGAGGATCCCTTTTTGGGGTCCTCTTATTTTATTTGTTTCTGTCTTTTATATAAATTGCTAATTGTTTCAAAAATTCTGCCTTATCTCCATAATATTCTAATATCTCAACTGCTTCATTTGTTATTTTCTCTAATTCTTTTTTAGCTCCTTCAATTCCAAATACAGATACATATGTACATTTATTGTGTTCTTTATCATTTCCAACTGGTTTTCCGGTTACATCTGGATTACCTTCTTCAGATAAAATATCATCTTTTATTTGAAATGCTAAACCAATTTTATCTGCAAATTTTGATAATCTTTCTATATCATTTTCACTTGCATCTGCTAATATTGCTCCCATTCTTATACTTAGTTTTAATAATTCTCCTGTTTTATTTTCATGTATATATTGAAGCATTTGATGGCTAATTTGTTGTCCTTCAAGTTCTGTATCTAAATATTCTCCTGCAATCATTCTATCTACCGCATTTGAAAATTCTCCAAATATTCTTATTTTATTTTGTGTTGCTGATTTTGCTAAGTCTTTACTCATAACTATATATGCTTGATTAAATAATGAATCTCCTGCAAGTAGTGCTGTTGGGTGATTAAATTGTTTATGATTTGTTGGCTTTCCATGTCTAAAATCATCATTATCTACTTCTGGCAAATCATCATGTATTAATGAAAAATTATGTATCATTTCAATTGCAACTGCATATGGCATTGCTTCTTGATAATTTTCTTTAAACATTTTATATACATATAATACTAATATTGGTCTTAGTCTTTTTCCACCTGCCATCAAACTATAACTTACTGATTCATTTAATATTTTTTCAGGACATTCTTCTTTTCTTAAATATTTTTCTAATTCTGTATTTATAATTGTTTGATATTTTTTTAATTGTTCTTTAAATTCCATTTTGGACTTCCTTTAAAATTAATTTTTATTGCTAGAGTATTTACTCTTCACATTGAGTTCATTTTAACACATTATTAGACATTATTCAACATTTTATTAGATATATTTTAATATACAAAAAGAAACGGAGGTACTTCTACCTCCGTTTCTTTTTAAGCTTTATCTACTTGAATAAGCTTATAAAATTTTTGAAACTCTTCAAAGTTGTCTATGTTAGGAATCTCTCCGAACATATTAAGCATAACCTTAATCATGGCTACACTTCTTGCCTGACAATTGATTGACTTTTGAGGATTAAATTCAATGTCAGTAAAGAACTCAAATTGATTAATTTCCACAAGCTCTTCCATTGTCAACTGCTCATGAATTGCTTTCAAATAAATGTAATCATAAAAAATAGTTTTAGGTTCCAAAGGAAATTCTTTTCCATTATAAACAAAGGAAATAATTTTTCCAGAGTTACGATGTCTTTCATCTCCCTTAGCATCACGAGGTGCCATAAACATCAAATCTGTATAAGGCCCTCCTTTTTCATACTTTTTAGAAGATTGAAAAACACATTCTAAAGGAACATCTTGTAATTTCAAATTAAAAGCACTAAGTTTTACACCTAACGCATCTAAAGACTTTGTAGAAACTTCTAAAGTTTTCTTTCCAATAGCCGAATGTAATGCCTGTATGTTTTTTTGTTTTTGAGTTTTAGAAAATCCAGGATTAAATACAAACTCATAATTCTTTCGAATTACTTGATTATTTACAACAGTCCATGCTGGTCTACTTGCCATATTATTTGCATTTCTCCTTCTTTAACTCTCAATACCTTTTTCCATCTCAACAACTGCTTTTTCTACAAGAATTGTTGTCCATTCATCTTCACTATATTCAGGAAGAGAATGAATAATATCTATTGCAATTAATGCAACATCTGTAGGAAGATTTCCTTCCTTTAACATTGTGTTGCAATATCTTGCAAAAGAAAGAATTTGCTCCTTTTCTTCCGGCAAAATAGAATAATCTCCATTCCTTAAACGAAAAAAAATGCCATTTGCTTCATCATACAAAAGTTCTTTAATTTTGCTTAAATCCATAATTACCTCCTATACAATCAAGTCCAGTCAAGCTTAATAAATGCATTTCTACACTTGATATAATTATATCACACTTCTATTTTTATGTCAATTTCAGTATTTTTTTTATTCTTCTTATTATTTTATTTATAAAGTTTTCTTTTATTATAATCAAACTTTTTTCATTGCTTTCTACAGATATTTGTTTATTATTTTGAGGGAATAATTTATCATATCTATATAACTCATTATTTTTTTTATTATTATCATATAATTCATTTTGTAAATTACATTTTATCTCATCCCTTCTTTCTTCTGTTGCCCAATACTTTATATATAAATTTGCAATTAATATTTGAGTTAATTCCATAATTCTTTGTTCTTCAAATTTTTTATTTAAATCATATGAAAATTTATACTCACTATCACTATCCTCAATACAATAATATATATATTCTTTTGGAATTTTATTTCTATCTGCTTGAGATATATTTTTCAAAATCTCTAACACTTCTACATGTGCTTTTTTATATTCTTCATCTGAATAACTTGTCATTTTACTCCCCTCTAGTTTTTGGTAATTCTTTTTTGGCTTCTTGTCTAGCCCTTTCTTGTCTGGCAACATTCATTAAATCTTCAGCTTTTTTACCTTGTAAAGCGCTTTCTCCAATTTCTGTAATACTAAGACTCTTTCGTTCAATATCTTTTTTCAAATCAATATTTACTTTTATTATATTTGAGATAAATTTTTCATTAAGAGTTATTACTATATAATATGCAGTTAGCGAGGTTACTCTTCCTCTATCATCAAATTCATACTCTATATCACACGCTTTTTTTATCTCATTTGGTGCTTGGGCCCCTATACACTTTCCTACCATATATTGCATTTCTATATTCTCTTTTTTTTCATTATCATAAGACTTATAGGGATCATAAACAAAAAATGTATTCCAAAACATTCGACATTTTTTTGGTATTCTCGTAACAACTACAGTATCTTCCCCTATTCCATAATGTTCTTGTAACCCTTCTCCTTCAATGCTTAAATTATTTCTTATAAAATTTATAATTTGTAACATTTTATAAATATTTTTTCCATTTATAGTTAAACCACTGTTATCAATTTTTTCTCCTTTCTTCTGCTTTCTCAAATTTTCTGTTACCACACTTAATTCCTCTGGGCTAATTTCTTCCCACCTTTTCTTATATCGTTCTGAACTAGTTACTAAATTACATAATTTTTCTTTGAATTCTTTACTACTAAATATTTTTTTTAATATTCCCTTATAAATACACTGACATACCACAGGTGCTTCATCTTTAGATTCTGCAAAAAGCAATTTGCCAATTTCTTCAAATGTTAGCATATCCTCCCTGCAATATAGTTTTATAAAATTTTCCTCAATAGAATTAAATGATATCTTATTTCTAATAATTTCTTCTAATTCATCTATTTTACCATTCATAATCATATCATCTATAATATCAATTAATATATCTCCATATTCTAAAGCATGTCCGTATATCTGCATTACTACCTTTATCTATTTTTTTTTCCGCTTCTGTACTACAAGTATCTAAATCTAATAAAGATATTATATCAACAATAAGTGGTGGTATTTTTCTACAACAATCTGCTGGAATATTTCCTTCAATTGTAATCTCTCTATCTGCTAATGCATAATTTCTCGCTAAATTATCTAATTCTTTCGTCAATAATTCAGGATCTCTAAAATCGTGTATTTTTACCCCCTTTTTTTCTCTTAATTTTTTTAAATCTATTAAAATTATTGGTGCTCTTTTACACTTTTCCTTGCAATTTCCTCTTGAATACTTATATTTAGCTACCCCCACTCTTCCGGTTGTAGATATAAATCTTGTCCTTATATTTTTAGAACCATTATGCACATGAGCAGATATTGTATCTTCACTATTAGAATCTTGACATTTAATATCTTCACCATCTATATATTCCTGTTGTGCCCTATATACATATTCTCCCATATTTTTCTCCTTTATAACTTTTCTATACAATAGAATAACATATAAAATTATATAATTGTTATCTGTAACAAAAATGTAACTCAATTGTAATATAGTTGTAATTTTTTTCTTAACAATAATATGATGCCAAGCTATCTAAAATAACTTGGCATCATATATTATCTTCCGCAATTATTATTTAATTGCATCATATTATTCATATCATTCATACAAAATTTCTTATCTGAAAGCTTATCTTGAACAATTCTTAAAGCTTCACCAAATCTTTGGAAGTGAACAATCTCTCTTTCTCTTAAGAACCTCAATGGATCTACTACATCTGGATTATCTCTACATAAATCTATTAATTTTTCATATGTTGCTCTTGCTTTTTGTTCTGCTGCTAAATCTTCTTGAAGATTTGCAATTACATCACCTTTACATGCTAAACATGTTGCATCAAATGGTACACCTGCTGCAGATTGTGGGTATATATCTACACCATGATCTGTATAATATGCTCCTAATCCTGCTGCTTCTATTTCTTCAATTGATGCATTTTTTGTTAATTGATGAACTATAGTTCCTACCATTTCTAAATGTGCTAATTCTTCTGTTCCAATATCATTTAAAATAGCTTTTGCATTTTGGTCTGGCATACCAAATCTTTGTGATAAATATCTTAAAGATGCTGCAAGTTCTCCATCTGGTCCACCATATTGGCTAATAATTACTTTTGCAAGACGAGGGTCTGCACATTTTATATTTATTGGATATTGTAATACTTTATTATAAGTCCACATAGTTTAGAAATTCCCCCTTTCCCAAGGCCATGGTTCTTCAATCCATCTCCATTTATTACATGGAAATTGAATTGTTAATGGTCCATAAACTTTTTGATATTTATCTGTTAATTCTCTATATTCTTTGCAATATTTTCTGTGTAAACAAAGTGCTTTTTGATCATCAACATGTGTGTCTAAATATAATCCAAGCTCTGTTATTGCAAAATTCAAGCTTTTTATTCTTTCCATCATTTCTTCTCTTGTTGCTTGTGATTGATTGCATTCACAATTTTGCATATTATTACAATTTGTCATATTATCTAATACATTCAAACCATCTGCAGACTGCATATTCCAATTCATATTATTTGAATTATTCATCATCCAATTTCTATTATCTTCCATTATTACAGCCCTCCCCAATTTGATTTGTTGTTTCTAAAAATTCATTTGTTCTCATTGATTGACATGGTGTATATGGGCTTACTAATTCTGGAAATATTGTTCCCATTTTTAGTCCAATTTCTGGTCTAAATGTTTTATCCATATATTGCCAAGGAACATAACTTTGAGCTAACATTGGATTATCTGGAAATACACTCATTTCATATTCTTCATCAAATCCACATTCACAACAGTCTACAGGCTCTTGTTGTTCATAACCACAATTTGTAGAACAGTCATTATTGCATTTATCTTCAATCATATTTGTAGATGTATTCCATGCCTGATTATTCATGCATGAACATCTTTGATATCTACGCGTAAACATATTTTTCCTCCTCTTAATATAATTAAATCAATTTTTGATTTGTCATATTACATAATATGCAAAAAAAGTAGCCTTGCTACAATAATTTGTCTTATTTAGTTGTTTTGACAAATTTGCTTTGGCTACTTTAAATATTTTATTATAAATGTTGTTCCTTTATTTAATTTTGAATCCACTTGTATATATCCATTATTACTTTCTATTATTGATTTTGATAAAGCTAAACCTATTCCTACACTATCACTTGATGAATTTTTTCCTTTATAAAATCTTTCAAATATGTGTGGTAAATCTTTTGCATCTATTCCTGTTCCATTATCTTCAATTTTTAATTCTGTATACATATTATTTTGATTATAATTTATATAAATTTTTCTATTTTCATATGAATGTTCTATGCAATTTTTTAATATATTTGTTATTGCTTCAACTTGCCATTTTAAATCACATATTGTTTTTATTGAATCATCTCCTGAAACTATTATTTCTATATTTTTCAATTCACTTAACATTGATACATTTTTTACCGCTTCATTTATTATATCTTTTATAAAAACTTCTTTTTTTATAAATTTTATTGAATTACTATCTATTTTTGATAATTTCAAAATTGATTCCACTAAAAATTTTATATTTACTATTTCTCTTTTTATATCTTTAATAAAATCTTTTTTTATATCTTCTGGCATATTTTCATCACTTAAAATATTATCTAACATTATTAAAATTGATGTAATTGGTGTCTTTATTTGATGTGATATATCTGATAATGAATCTTTTAATGTGGTTTTATCTTTTTGAGAATTTTCTGCAACTTCTTTTAACATTACCGTTATTTTATATAATTCATTTTTTAATATTGACAATTCATCTTCTGTATTTTCTTCTATATTTAGTCTGTAATTTCCTCTATTGATTTCTTCTATATATTTGGTTATTTCATTAATTTTTTTACTTTCACTCTGATTGTATTTAAAGAATATTATTGATAATATTAAAATAAATACTATCAATGTATTTATATCTATAATAATAAATTTTTGAAAATCTGTGTAATTTTCTAATATTACTGAATCTTTATCTAGTTCTATGCCATATTCCCTTAATATCTCATTATTAGTTTTATCACTACTATTTAATATTTCTACAATTTCTCTTTTTTCTATATCAGGATATTTTTCTAAAACATTATCTATAATTCCTGCTATTTTTTGATTAAAATTATATGTATATGTTTTGTATTGTTTATATATTAAAATCGAAAATGTAATTAGAAATATAATAATTACAATACAACTTGTAATACACATTTTCTTTAATTCTATTTTGTTTTTCATTTTTATTTCATTCCTTTTCAAAAATTAGATGTTATTGACAATTTATTAATCTACTTCACTATCAATTCTATATCCAATTCCTTTAATTGTAATTATAATATCTGTTTTAATTTTTTCTCTTATTCTTTTTAAATATACTGTTACAGTATTATCATTTACATCATTTCCTGTCCATTCCCATATTTTGTCTATTATTTCACTTCTTTTTACTACTTTATTTAAATTTAAGAATAATAAATTCAATATTTTCAACTCTAAGTTTGTAAGTTCTACATTTTCATTATCCCTATACACAACCATTTTATCCATATCAAATTTTATATTTTGGACTTGTATTATTGTGTTTTTCTTGTTTCTTAATATTATTCTATTTATTCTTGCCATCAGTTCTTTTATTGAAAATGGTTTTGTAATATAATCTTCTGCGCCTAACTCTAATCCTTTCACAATATTGTCTTCTTCATCTTTTGCTGTTAAAAAAATTGAAGATATATTCTTTTCTTTTATATTATTTTTATATAAATCAAATCCATTTCCATCTGGTAATGATACATCTAATATTGCTAAATCTATTTTTTCTGTTTTTAATATTTTGAGTGTATTTTCTACATTTAATGTGTGTATTACTTGATATTTCTTTTGTTCTAAAGAGTATATTAATCCTTTAGCTAATATTTCATTATCCTCTACTAATAATATTTTCATATATTCTCACTCCATATATATTTTATCATAAAAAGAGGACTTTGTAAGCCCCCTTTTTACACATTTTCATTTCTAATAGTTTCAAGTGTGTTTTGTTTATTAATTTTATAAATTGAATATCTCATAATAATAAATATAAATATAAATACAAAAACTGCAGAAATTAAAATTGCATTTGTAGGTATATACATACCTTTTTGAAATTTTACTGAAAATGCTTTATATATTGCAAATGTTCCAAGTAATCCCATAATTGTTCCTATAATCCATGCTTTAGTTCCATAAAATATAGTTTCTAAATTTATCATCCTATCAAATTCTTTTGATGTCATTCCTATTGATTTCAACATTGCAAACTCTTTTTGTCTTAATTCCATATTTGATGTAATTGTATTAAAAATATTTGTAATTCCTATTAATGTTATTACTGTTATAAATCCATATAAGAATATTTTTGTTACTAATACCATTGCACTTTCTTCTTTGGCAGATGCATCAATATTATAAATTCTAATATCTAAATGTAAAGCATCTATATCTTTCTCTAGTTGGTCTGGATTATTTGATTGTATTGTTACTGTATTATATACTGGCTTTTCCTCATTTTCTAATTGTGATATATCTAAAATTAAATATCCACCTTCATAATAACTTCTATCAATTCCATCTGGTTTAATTGTTGAAATTGCACCAACTTGTACTGAACGTTGTTTATCATTGTAATCTTTTCCTTCTATTATATCTCCAACATTGTATTTATATTTTCTTCCATTTTTTACTTGACCATCTTCTATCCAACTTACTTCGTCACACAATATTCCTTTATCTTTTACTTTATCATATTTAGCACCAATTTTATTTACATATCTTTTAAATGAATCACTATCTAATGCCATAATTTGTAATGCTGAATATTTCTCCCCTGTCTCTATGAATTCTTCATTTTCTTCATCATAATATCCTTCTTCTGACAATGTACCAGAATCTAAATTAATTTTATCAATATCTTTTATTTTTATATCTCCATTATTTAAACTATACAATATTGAATATTTTTCTATATTATCTAATGAAATTATTCTATCTATTTCTTCATTTGATACTTTTCCAACATTTAATTGTATATTATAATCATAGTCTTTATAATATTTTTGTGATTCTTGGAACATATTAGTTATAAATGCATTCATTGTGATAAATACAAATATGCTTACCGCAATTGATACAACTGTTGTTCTATATTTTTTCTTACTTCTTTTTAAGTTTTTATATGCTAATTCTCCACCAGTTTTAAATAATTTTGATATAATCTTTGGTACTTTTAATTTTTTTGAATTTAGTTTTATATCTTTAGAACCTCTTAATCCTTCTATTGGACTTACTCTACTTGCTTTTATAGCAGATGTTATTGATGATAAATATATTGTTACAAATCCTAATACTGCTGATAAAATAATTGGTAATATTGATATTTTAAATACTAATCCATCAACATGTTGTAATAAATAATCACCTAAAAGTGAATTTACTATTTGTATTAATACAAATACTGCAAAAAATCCTGATAGTATTCCTAAAGGTATTCCTATTAATCCTAATATTAATCCTTCTTGTATTACATTTTTTCTTATTTGTCTTTTAGTTGCTCCAACACTTGCAAGCATTGAATACATTTTTATTTTTTCTGTTATTGATATTGCAAATGAATTTCTTATACAAAATATACTTGTAAATAATATTATTACTATTACTACTCCAATTACTGAATATAACATGGTAACTGTTGAGTCTGAAAATGCAAATGCTTCCCATCTTAATAATTCTTTATTTAAAGTATAATCATATTTGGTCTCAGTATCATTTTTTGACAAACTTTCATAACTTTGAATTCCTAGTATTTGAGGTATTGTCTCTTTATAATTTTTTGGTGATTTTAAACTTATATATAAATCAGATCTTCCTGTACTTATTCCTGTTGTAATTACAGTATATCCTGGCTCTGAATATTTTTCAAAACTTGTATCTGGTCTTTCTATGATTCCTACTATTTTAAATGAATAATTTGTTGAATTTATTATCTCTTCTGCATCATATATATTATCATATTCTTTTTCATTAACTCCTGTTTTTATACTTCTTGTTCCAACATTTAAATTGATTGTGTCTCCTATTTTGTATTCTACTTTTCCATTTGCCATTATCGTTTTACTAATTACTACTTCATTATTATTAACTGGAAATCTGCCTTCTATTAATTCAAAATGCAAATCCTTAAATGAACTTTCATTCATAGAAATTAATCTTGCATAAGGTTTATAGTCATTTTGACTTCCTTGTAAAATTGAATATCCACATATTTTTATTGCAAATGTATCTTTTACATCTCTATTATTTTGTATATCTTTTATTTCTTCATCACTAACATTTTCTAACTTCAAATGCCAATATCCTGATTGATTTTTTGCATTTTCTACTAATGTTGCTTGAAAACTCATTCCCATACTTGCAACAGCACATATTAATGCTACTGATAATATTATTCCTATTATTGTACTTATTGTTCTTTTTTTATTTAATTTTAAATTTCTGATAGATAAAGTTGTAAGAATGTTCATTTATTACACCTCCTCAACAATTTTTCCATCTTCAATTTTTATAATTCTATCTGCAACTTTTGCTATTTCTAGATTGTGGGTTATCATTATTATTGTTTGTTTATAATCTTTATTTGATTTTTTTAATAATGTTACAATTTCATCACTTGCTTTAGAATCCAAATTTCCTGTTGGCTCATCTGCTAATATAATTGCTGGATTTGTTATCATTGCTCTTCCTATTGATGTTCTTTGTTGTTGACCTCCTGATAATTCATTTGGTAAATGTGTTCTTCTTTCTTCTAATCCTAATACTTTTATTAATTCATCAAGTCTTTGTTTATCTATATTTCTGTTATCTAATTTTAATGGTAATGTGATATTTTCTTCTACATTTAATATTGGTATTAAATTATAAAATTGATATATTAATCCAACTTGTCTTCTTCTAAATATTGCTAGTTCATCATCATTAAATTTATAAATATCTTTTCCGTCTATAAATACTTTTCCACTTGTTGGTCTATCAACTCCTCCTATTAAATGTAATAGTGTTGATTTTCCGCTTCCTGAGGCTCCTACTATTGCTACAAATTCACCTTTATTTACAGTAAATGATACATTATTTAATGCTGTTACTTTATTTTCTCCTTTTCCATATTGCTTACATAAGTTTTCAACTTTTAATATTTCCATTTAATTTCCTCGTACAATGAAATGCTACATTATACGAACTCCTTTCTTTTTATTTTTCTAGTTTTATTATACAATGTTATAAGTGACTATTAAATGACATTAAAAAAGATTTAAGAAATTCTTCTTAAATCTATCTATTCTCCTTAAATCTTTTTGCTCATCTTTGTTCCAATATTTTCAATAAAAAATTCCATGGTCCTGTTTTATCTGTTAGACCATCATAATTATTATTAATTCTCTCTAATACTTCATCCTTAGTAAAAAATTTTATTTCTGCAACTTCCTCTTCTTGTAATTTAATCTTTGATATATCTATATCTTTTGTAATCAAATAACATTCATTAAATTGATTATTAGTAATCTTTCCTTTTGTTGTTTTTGAACATGATCCAACTAAATATTTTATATCCTTATCACATATATCTATTCCAAGCTCTTCCTTACATTCTCTTATTAATGCTTGTCTACCAAATTCTCCTGAATCAACATGTCCTCCAACTGTTACATCCCATAAATTAGGCCATAATTTTTTGTTTGCACTTCTTTTTTGAAGTAATATATTTGAATCTTTATCTATAACAAATGCATATACACATCTATGCCACAAACCTTTTTTATGACACTCTTCTCTTGTTTCTATTATTCCTGTAAATTCTCCTCTTTCATTTAAAACATCTAATTTTTCTTTTTTCATATATTCTGTAACTTCTTTTTCTAATCTTGTCCCGATTTCATCTAAATGTTCATATAAATATCCACATAAATTAGTTCTAAAAATTGCAAAATTTAATAATTCTGTTTGTTCATAATTTTCATTATATTGCTTATATCCATATAAGCTTCCCACAATTTGTATTAAATAAATATATGCACAATATTTTAAATCAAATTCATTTAATTCTACATATTTTGAAATTTCATTAACATATTCTACAAATGTATCTATATTCATCTCTCCATTTTTTACATCTTTATCAATATATGTATATGATCTTATTATTTCCCACATTATTGGTAATCTCTTAGCAGATTCAAAATCAATTACTGATGTTTCTTTTTCATTATTATATATCAATTGTTGAACACTATAATCTCCATGACTATTCATTATTGACATTTTTGAAATAATTGAAAAATCAAATTTTTCTTTTAGTTTTTTTGAAATTTTAATTTTATTTTCTAAATCTTTTAAGAAAACTTCTTTATATTTATTATCTTTTTTTATTGATTTCTTAAAGTCTTCCATTTGAATTATTTTATTTTCTAAACTTTCTTTTGAAAACCATTTTTCAATTATGTTTTCATCATCAAGTTTTTTATATTTTTGAAGCTCTTTTATTATTCTTCCAAGTATTGTTGCACTTTCTATCACTTTATCATGATCACCTGTATTATTCTCAATTGTATATCCATCGATAAATTTTTGGAGTATTATTATTTCATTTTCATATTTTATATAAAATTCATTTGATTTTGTTTTTATGTATTGAGGAACATTTATTTTTCTACACTTTAAAAAGTTAATTATTTGTATTTCTTTTACTATAGATTCTTCTTTTCTGCTTTCATCAAACTCTTTCAAAATATACTTTTGCCCATCTTCTCCTAAAATTTTATATATATTAGCTGTTCCTTTTTCTATTTTTTTCAATTTTATTTACAGCTATTTCATACTTTTCTTGTAACATATTTTTTATTTTAACTTCATTTAATTTTGATTTATATATTGACATTTTTTTCTCCAATCATAATTTTACTTTTTCAATTTTCCACATTGTTGACATCTATTTGTAAGTGATGATTTTTTCTCATTTTTGGTACAATATTCTTTTCCATATATCATATTAGCTTTTCGAGTCTTATAAACTAATGTATTTATTAAAATTACAAATATTACACAATACATATAGCTAATTTAATTAATTTATATAGTGATACTGGACTTGTACCAAAATATGATAAAGCAAAAAGTTTATTAGATCTTTCATTATCTTTCTCCCCTTTGTCTTATGTACCAATCATCAATTTCTTTTTCCTTTATTTGCTTCTTATTGCATGATTTATTTCTATTTTCTTGGTATGTTGCTCGAACTAAAATATTTTCTCCGTTATAAAATTCCTTGGTTATAATGGCTGTTGGATATTCATTTTTTAGTTTTCGTATATATTCTTCAATATGTGCTTTCATATCATTTTTATTCATATAATTGATCGTCATAAATATTTTTGAATCTAATTCTTTCTCCACTTTATTCTCCTTCTTTATACATTACCTCCACCATTTCCTTTTAGTCTTTCATCATCTATGGTAAAGCCTTTAATCATATATTCTTTAATTATTTTATTAGCCCAAGTTCTAAACTTAATTGCTTTTTTTGAATTAACTCTAAATCCTATAGAAATAATCATATCAAGATTATAATACTTAGTATTATAAAATTGTTAATTTATCTTTCAAACTTGTACCTCCTAAAAAGTTATATAAGTTCCTATATACCACTTATTTTTGCGAACATTTGTATCGTATCATATATATAATAAAAATTCAATATTTTTTTTTAAAATTATTACAATACAAAAAACTAGCATCATAAAATGCTAGTTTTTTGTGTCAACTCATTTTAAAAATTCCGTTGACAAATCGTTGACAAATTGATAATTTATATAAATTATGTCAAGTAATAAAATCTCTGTAATCCTTGCTATTACTGATTTCTTCCACAACAGTTTTTATATTTCTTACCACTTCCACATGTTGTAAGAACTCCCATATTTATAATACTTATAATATTTATAATATTATTGATATTTCAAGGCTTTACCGTCTTGGTAACCTATTATATTTATAATATTTATAGTATTTTTGTTATTATAAATATTCCTCTATTGCAAACAAATTGCAAACAATGTTTGCATTCATTTACTGAAGTCATTATATTCTATATATATAACAAATGCCAATGTGCGTTTTCTATTTTTGCACATTTATTATACTATAAATATTTATTTTTATCAATGGAGCTGTCGAATTATTCATATTTAATAATTTCTTCTATAATTTCAGATTTTGTTATCTTATCAAAAATATCAGTTGCTAATCGTCTAGATTTTTCTGTACTTGAAATATAATAATTTTCTGTTGTTTCTACATTTCTATGTCCAAGTATATCAGCAACATCTCTTATCTCAATTCCATTAGTTAATATCTTGGTTGCATAACTTCCTCTTAAATCGTAGAATCTACATTTTTCAATTCCTAACTCATTATGAATAATTTTAAATGGATATCTTGTTAAATCAGTTCCTACATATAAGCCGTTTTCTTTTGTAAATACAAGATTAATCTTTTCTTTATATTTTTTTGTATTATCATTTATTACTATTCTTCTTTCTACTGCTTTACCATATTCATTCATAACATCTTCGATGTGATAGTAATTATATTTTTTACCATATAGCTTCTGATATAGTTGTTGTTTTCTCTGATAATTTTTTAATGCATTTAATAATGTTTCGCTAATATGAATTATTCTTTTTCCTGCGAAAGTTTTAGTTGACCCTATAAACCATCTCCCCTTTTCATCTTTAGGTTTATCATAAACATTATGTTTGATTGATATTGTTCCATTTTCTAAATCAATATCTTCCCAAGTTAATGCAAATACCTCTCCAGTTCTCATTCCAGTATAACAAGATGTTAAAAACGCACAAGTAAATGTTTCATTATCTTTAAATCTATTTAAGATAGTGTCAATTTCTTCTTGTGAATATAAATGTTTAATATCTTCCTTTTCTTTATCCAATCTTGGAAGTCGTAATGTTATTGCTGGATTATATTTAAGAAATCCATATAAATCACAAGCATCACGAAAAGAACCTTTTACAACTTTCAATATACTTTTAAAATATGCTCTTGAAAAATCATATTCCTCGCACAATTCTGTTATAAAAGTATTTAATCTTACACTCGTTATTGTTGATAATCTATACTTACCTATATATGGTTTAATATACTTTTTAATTAAAGTTTCATAGGCTTGTATGGTGTTATATTTCAGATTAGTTTTACAATAGTTATTTAACCAATAATCAAGATAATCCGAATAGGATATTTTTTGTTCTTTAAAAGGAACTCCTGCATTTTGGTATTCTGTGTATGCTTGAGTTCCAGCCTCTATTGCTTCTGCTTTAGTTCTAAATCCAGACTTATTTATAAATTTTCTTTTTCCTTTTACAGGAGCAATTTCAAACTGATACTGATATACTTTTCCTCTCTTTTGAACATTAACACTCCCCATTACTAATTTTCCTCCATTAAATCTAATCTTGTAATTAAATCTAAATTAGTAAAATCTTTACCCTGATTTTCTACAAGAAACTGTTCCAAAGTTGTTTTTAATATTTTAATACTTCCTAATTTAATAGCGGGAAGATATCCTTTCTCGATTAGTTTATAAACATAGTTTGGACTGGTATGAATTATTTTGGCAACTTCTTGTACTGTGTAAATCATTGTTTCATTCATCTTTTCTCCTCCTTCTTTATTAAATTATCAATATACGAAGCAATATCAATTTGAAAAGAACAGATTAGTGCCTTATCAATTTCTTGAATTTTTTCTTCATTCAAAGAGCATAAAAAACTTCCAAGTCTTGACTTATCTAAAACTCTAATTTGCTCCATTAAAATTATTGAATCATGTGTAATCCTTTTATCTTTTTCTAAATAGACGTGGGTTTTTAATTTTGGCTTGGAATTTACTTTACTCGTTATTGGTGCGATTAAAACAACAGGGCTACATTTATTTGCTAAATCATTTTGAACTATTACCACCGGTCTAGTTCCATTTTGCTCACAACCAACGATTGGATTTAATGAAGCATAATAAATATCCCCCTTTTGAATATCTGATTTAATCATCTTTCTTTTCAACTTTATATATAATGCGTGGTGGTCTATCATTAAATAGATTTAAAACATTTAATTTTTTGTCTTTTAAATAATCTGTTAAAACACGATTAACATCTTCCTGTGCCTTTTTCATACTTGTTTGTGAATGATCCATAGTTGTTTCAAATATCAATTTAACTTTAACTTTATAATTTTTTCTTTTCATTAAAATTTCCTCCTTAATATGTAAAAAAGCCAAAGTACATATAAATACCTTGACTTTCATAATATTTCTTTCTTTTATTTTTAAGTTTTAACTGATATTTGTCTTAATACCCTCAGTACGGGATTTCATCAAACTATTGACTTGCTAAATCAATATCACAGGAATTTCACCTCCCCGAGGATCTCTCCGGGCTGCACCCATTGCGTGAGTCTGTGGCTATGCAGGAGTATCTTTAATTCTGTTAGATGTAATCGCAAATTAGGTGCTACCTAATTTTATAACCAAGTATAGACCGACAAGCGTACTTGTTAAAGTGCTGAATCTAACAGGAATGTATCTGATGAATGTGTATCAAATTTTCAAAGAACACATCCTGCTCCACTTAAATAAAAGGAAACAGGTGGAAAAGGATTAACTCCCTTTCAACTGTTTCCTCACTAAAATGCAAAATAACAGACACTAAATTTTAATTTTTAGATATTTTTTTAAATTTTCTAATGCTCTTTCCAAAATAATATGTACTGATTGTTGTGTAGCATTTTCTTCTTCTGCTATTTGCTGCTCTGTTTTATCTTCAAAATAATATTTTTTAATTCTTCTTTTTTGAACCTCTGGCAATAATTCTATTGCTTTTTTTAGTTCGTCAAATGTAGATTTCTTTATAATCTCATCTTCCAAACTTGAAGGTTTTTCCCTTGCTCTTGATTCAAGGTTGTTTTCAAATATTTCTGAATGTTCAATATGTCTATCGTATTCGTTTAATTCTTTAATATCTTGTAGTTCAAACTTATCAAAAACTCTATATACTTCCTCACTAACTTCTACTTTATTTAGATGTCCTTTAACATCTTTAAATGTAATTGTATAAATATTTTTTTCTTCAATATAATTTAATGTATAAGGGTTGTCCTTACATTTTCTTCTTTTAGGGCTTTCTGCCATCTTTCTTTCCTCCATTCAAGTTTTTTTGTTTAAACTTGAACTTTGGAGGACTTCTGCACCTAAAAAGTTTTACACCAAAAGAAAAGACGCCAATAGTCAAACTCATATTTTGAGTCAAACTATTAGCGTCAATCAAAACTACATTATTTAATTTTCTGTGTCTTTTATTATTAGGAGCGAAAGATACCCCTTTGTGAATAAAATCTCCTCTATCAATTTCTAACAACCAAATAAGAACTACTCTCACTACCATTAGGGACAACAACTCCTACTTCTTATAAAAATCAATGCCCTAATTTTTATATGAGTAATAGCGTAAGGTATTGCTCCCTCTTATGAAAAATTAACCAGTAATATATCTTCTTCTTTTGTTGCCAAAGAAATATACTGCTTAATTATTTCTTTTAAATTTTCTTATTTAATTATCAAAACTACTATAATTAATTTCATATATCACACAGCTTGGCATTGCTATATGTACGATTACATTATACAACATTATTTTTGCAAAATTTGTCGAAATGTGCGAAATGATAGTTTTTTGTCATAAAGTGTTAAAAATTAACAAAAAAATGATATGATTTCTCATATCACACTAATTATCTAGTTATTTCAGACATTATAAATGGTTCTACTGATTTAATTTCATAACCTCTCTTTCTTATTTCAGATTGTAGATATATTATTATTGCCATAGCATCAACACTATCATTATGTTCTGGCAATAGGTCTTTTATATAATCTGATACTATTTCAAGTAATCCTTTTTCATTGCTTTTATTATTATATAGGTTAATAAGTATGTCTGATAATCTCTGTGCAGCCAAAAGATGATTTTTTCTTTCATTCTTCATACAATATCTTGAATATTTTTCTATATGTATTTTTGAATATTCAGAACGATTCATTAAAGAATATTTTTCAGAACAGTCCTCATAATATTCATACGGTAACAAACAACGAACTCTTAATTCAATTTCAATAGCATAATATTTTAATTTATTATCTACCAATTCTCTAACAAGTTTACTCATAGACTTATTAACAATTGTCTTTTTTTCATATAATTCAAGCAAGACTTTTACTATTTTATTTGCTTCATCATCAAGCAACTTATCTACTTGATAAAATAATTCACTTTCCATAATCTACTCTCTTTCCTAAATATCTATTTTAGATATATCTTAATAAGTTTTAGTGGTGTTCAGTTACTATCTTCTTAACTTTATAATTTATATATGATTAAGTTTTATCTTAACAATACATAATATAAATAAGTAAGGAGGTATTATTTATGACATCAATGCAACTCGTTGGTTTAAATACTAAATATTACAGATACCAACATGGACTTACACAAGAAGAATACGCTAATAAAACTAAATTTAAAATGGCTTACATTAGTGTTATTGAAACTGGTGACGCTAATCTTACTTGCAAAAATATAGATTTCATTGCACAATCTTTTAATATAACACCAAAAGATTTATTTGATGAAGAAACTGCAAAACTAGCAAAGAAACTTCCACCTCGAATTGATATGTATCATAAATAATTAAAGAACCACACACTTTAATAATTCATAATTATTTAGCCAATACTCTCCTTTTGATGTATTTGTAAAAGCATAGTCTTGAAGTATTGGACTTTCAAATAACAATTCTTTATCGTATGGAGAACTATTTACAAAACAATAAAATAGTTCTTTTTTTTGTTCTTTTGTTTTTATCTTTGATAACTTGTATACCAATTTAATACAGTCTTTTTTTAGATCAAATATGTGCTTTGCTGCTAATCGCACTAAATTATCAAAACATATTTCACTTAATAACTCAGTATAATAGTCTGTCAACTCTGGGATTGCCATTACTCTTTTTTCTAATGAAGCCATATCACTACCAGATTTCATCACAGATACATCTTCAATTTTTATCAATTTTCTTTTAGATAAAGCATTATTATTTAAAATTTCCTCAAAAGTAAAACCATATTCTCCTAACAAAGTCATTACAATAGATGTTCTTGCGTATGATGGAGTTGCTAAATAGTCTATATCATATTGAATAAATTTTAATCCTTTTCCATTAAAGATTTCTAAATCTGTAAACAGAAAAAATGATTCTAAAAACTTTAAATAATTTTCTATTTCGTTTTCTTTATACTTTTCAAGATTTGCTTTATATTGCTCTGTATCTATTAAAATATTTGATAGCACTTGTATATCGTGTGCATATAAAAAATGATATTTACTAATATATTCTTCAATTTTTTCTTTAAACATTCTACTTCCTTCTTTCATTTTAAAAGGCAGCACAAAAATAATTTCTATTGTACTGCCTTATATTAGTTATATCTTAATAAGTTATATATTAACTTGTTACAGATTATACCATTTTGTTTGCCAAAAGTCAACGGATATCCGTGATTATTTTTTACGGAAATCCGTTAAAATTATATAGAAGAAATGAGGTGGTAAGTTTGTTATTCAGAGAAGCAGTTAGTAAAAGAATATATGAATTATGTATGCAATATAATTATACACCTAACAAATTAGCAGAATTGTCATTGGTTGCTCCATCAACTTTGCAAGGCATTACATCTGCAAAAGTTACCAACCCTAGTTCTTACGTTATTTATCAAATATGTAAAACTCTCAAAATTACTATAAAGGATTTCTTTGATAGTGACCTATTTTTAGAAGAAAATTTAGATGATTAAACTACAAAAGACCATTCAAAAATTGAATGATCTTTTTTGTTCTTCCTATATTTTAAATCTACTTACTAAATTGTAATTTTTTGTTTATACCCATATAATCATTATTAGTAATATAATACCAATACCTAGAAAACCATATCCCATAATTCTGCTCATTCTTCTAAATGATTTTTCAGTTTTAGGAGTCGGATGAAAAAGTTTCTTTCCCATTTCATAACTCATTTTAGGCATATAGTTTCCAATAATAGTGAATAATATTCCTAATATCAAACATACACTTTTTCCAACATAAACATCACTACCTAATGGAACTTCTATCATAATAATATATAATAATACTGTAACAATTGGAATAAACCATTCCATTATTTTTACAATTTTAGGTTTTTCGCTATTTTTCAATTTATTCACTTTTGATGTAAATATTAGACATATTGCTTGAATAATAGCCATAATAATTGGTATTCCAAATAATGCAAAATTCTTTGGTGCATAATTATCTGGTACATCATTTACCGTAAAATGAATTGGCATTTGTTCTGGTAATCTATTATAAAAAGCAATACCTAATACCATTGGTAATAAACATATAATTACACTTAAAATTAATGTTTTTTTATTTTTCTTTTCCATTCTTATTTCCTCCCAACTTATAAATCCAAACTAAAACATCTTCAAATACAGAACTATTCAACTCATAAAATATAAAGTTCTTTTGCTTTGTTTCAGTTATTAAATTTGCTTTTTTTAAATTTGATAAATGATATGATACGGTTGCTCCTGTTAAATTAAAACTGTTTGATATTTCTCCTGCTGTTTTTCGACCATCTTTTAATAGTTCTAATATCTCTCTCCTTACAGGATCACTAATCGCTTTTAATGTTTCAGACATTCCCAAATTAATCACCTCACTTATAGTATTTCGATATATATCTAAATAGATTATAATATTTTTCAGTTCGAATGTCAATATCTATTTAGATTTTTTTCTAAATAGATAAATAAAATATAGATTAGTTATATTTCAAACTAATCTAAATGATAACTTACTATTTTTTCAACTAATTACTAAATTGTAATTTAGTAATTACCTCCAATAACCCAATGCTTCAAAATCAATACTGTCAAATTTTATAATTTTATCCCAATCTCTTTCCAATATAATGTTATCTATTTGTTGTGCTTTGTACATTTCATCTAAAGTTTGATATTTTTTTCTCCGGTTAATCCACCATCACATCTTTGAAAAGAACAATAATCATCATAAATAATTATCATATAAGCACTATCTCTATCTATAAATCTAATAGTTAATTCAGATTCACAATCATCTTCATTTATACTTTTTAATAGTAATTCTTTTATTTCTTCAAATGTATGTTTTTCCACTTTATCATACTCCTAAATTGTAATTTGTAATTATTTCAATACTTCATTTAA
>UMCH01102459.1_pt1 | contig 64411 bp, 49 predicted proteins | sample 1964201 | NCBI WGS metagenome assembly UMCH01 (sample SAMEA4835965, study PRJEB28245) | human gut metagenome | biome: gut microbiome; material: fecal sample | place: Denmark | collected 2008 | reverse complement strand
CGTGTGCTCTCCAACAAGGAAAAGCTCACGGTCTCCTACCACGAAGTGGGACACGCACTGGTGGCTGCGCTCCAGACCCAGTCCGCACCGGTGCAGAAGATCACCATCATTCCCCGCACCTCCGGCGCATTGGGCTACACCATGCAGGTGGAGGAGGGCGAACACTTCCTCATGACCAAAACCGAGATGGAAAACAAGATTGCGACCCTCACCGGCGGCAGAGCTGCCGAGGCGCTGATCTTCAAGGAGATCACCACCGGCGCATCCAACGACATCGAACAGGCGACGAAACTGGCACACGCCATGGTCAGCCGCTTCGGAATGTGCGATGAGTTCGGCATGGTGACCATGGAGGCAACCCAGAATCAGTATCTGGGCGGCGATGCCAGCCTGAGCTGCTCCATGGAGACCCAGACCCGCATCGACCAGAAGATTTCCGAGATCATTCAGGAACAGTACAACCGTGCGACGGCACTGCTTCAGGCAAACACCCCGAAGCTGCACGAGATCGCCAAGTACCTCTACGAGCACGAGACGATCACCGGCGAGGAGTTCATGCAGATCCTCAACCGTCCGCAAATCACGGCACAGCCCGCTGCACAATAAGAGATTGTCCTCATATTTTCCGCATAAAACTTCAAAAACCTGTTTCCCTCCGGCACACTGCCGCAATGGGAAACAGGTTTTTTGCTGCTTGGAATAAAAGTTAGAGTGTCTCCGAGGACGACACGCACTCCGTTTCTGTGGGGGTTGCCACCGGAACATCGCCCTCCTGAAAGTCTGTGAACGTCAGCACGGTGTCCATATTGTCCATCTCGAATCCGGCAAGTTCGCCGCCGGCGGAGAGCCGCAGCAGGTAGGGACTGCCCTCCAGCTCGCCCTCCACGGACACATAGTCCCCGTCCTTTTCGCCGGAGATGTGCTCCTGTTTCGCCAGATCGTCCACCACGAGAATCAGACTGCTCAGAATGGACTTGGCAGGCATCGCCGTCTGCGGCACAGAAAACGCCAGCCCCTGATACGATGCTGTCACCTCACCGCCGGAAAAGTCCAGCACCACCCCAGCCAGCGTTGCCGGCTCTGCAAAGCTGACGCTCCACATGCCGTCGCCCATACGGGAGAGCGTGCCGGAAACGGTCTGCTCCTCCATGTTCATGGTCATCTCCGTGGTAAAACTGCCGCTCAGCTTCTGCGCTGCGCCGGTCTCGCCGCCCACGGGACTGCTGCATCCGGAGAGCAGCACAGCTCCCGCCAGCAGGAATCCGCCCATTGCACCAATTCTTCGCTTCTGCATAGAAAACGCCTCCATATTCTAGATACGAAGGGGACGTTTTTATCAGCCGGTTCCGTGCTGATCCCGAAACCGCTCCAGCCGCAGGAACACCTCCGGCAGACACGCCAGCAGATCCCGCGGCAGCATTGCCTGTTCGGAGAACTGCGCCGCTGCGGCATCGCCAGCCATCCCGTGAAGGTACACCCCGGCACACGCTGCCTCCCACGGCGAAAGTCCCTGTGCTGCCAGCGCTGCAATCATGCCAGCCAGCACATCGCCGCTTCCGCCACGGCTCATCCCCGGATTTCCCGTGGGATTCTGTGCCAGCCGGCTGCCCTGCGCCACTAGCGTTCCGGCACCTTTCAGCACCAGCGTCACAGACGGATACCTCCGGGCAAACTGCGTGGCGCATGCCGTGCGGTTTCCCTGAATCTGCCCGATGCTCTGCCCCGTCAGACGAGCCATCTCACCGGGATGCGGTGTCAGGATCCAGTCTGTCCCCATTCGTCTGTCTATACTTATGCAGTCGCCAAGGCAGTTTAGACCATCAGCATCCAGCACCACCGGACACGCCGCCTGTTCCAGCACCCACGCCACCAGTGCACGGGTGTGTTCTGTTACCCCCAGCCCGCAGCCGAGGAGCACGGCATTGGCACGGGCAAGATGCGGTGCCAGCTTCGCCTGATTCTCCTGACACTGCAAAAAGCCGTCCCCGTCCGTCTGCATCGGGAGCCACATCGCCTCCGGCATTGCCGATGCAAGGCGTGCCGGATTCTCTGCGGCTGTGGCGACGGTCACCAGTCCCGCACCGCTGCGCAGGGCTGCCGTTGTGGAGAGCGCACAGGCGCCCGGCATATTGCCGCTGCCAGTGATACAGAGCAGCCGTCCGAAATTGCCCTTCTGCGCATCCCGCTTCCGCCGGGGAAGCATCGCGCAGACCTGTTCCCATGTCAATTGTTCCATCCGTCAGACCTCCCGATTCTGTTTGTTTTAGTATATCCATTGGCGGAAAGAATGCAATGGAGCATCGGTGCTAGCCTCGGAAATCAATTTTCAGGGGAGCCTTACTTGTCAAACTTCATATTTTTGCACAATTTGAATCAGCATATTTTTGAAAATTAATTTCCGTGAGTGCTAACCAAAACTTACAGGATATATTCCATGGTTCTCTCCTTGGTTTTCATTCCCATCCTCTCATAAAATCCTTCTGCGGAAGTGTTTCCTGCCCACACATTCAGCGTCACTTCGTAGCACCCCATCCTTTTCGCCTCCTGTTTCACATATTCGAACAGGCGCTCGCCGATGTGCTTTCCTCTTGCGGCTTTGTCAACGCACAGATCGTCTATGAAAAGCGAGCGGAACGGCACCATATTGTTCGAAAAGGGCTGCTCCTGCAGCTGGCAGAACGCATACCCCACGCACACATCCTCCGCATTTACCGCAACATAGATGGGCTTCCGGCCGTCTTTCAGCAGCGCCTGCAATTCAGAATCCGTGTATTTGGTCGTGTTCGGAATAAAAATATCCGGTCTGATATCGGCGTGGATTTGAAGTACCTGCCCCAATAATTCGATGATTCTGGGGATGTCTTTTTCTTTTGCACTTCTTATATTCATGCGATTCCCGCTCCAATTCTATTCAAATCATTTTTCAAACACTGCCATCGTTTCCTCAGAGCTTGTGTTCATAGGAAATATATGCGGATTTTCGAGCAAATTTTTTTGCAGGCAAGGCAAAAATTTGCAGGCATACTTTCGTATGGCAAGAATTTTTGACGCAGTATGCAACAACATTTGCCGAAAAGACGTAGATAGACACCTATGAACACGAGCTCTCAATCATTTTACGGACAAAAGCGGAAACCGAGGCGGTCATGTTTCATTTTAAAGCCTCCATAAAAATGTGATTTATAATCGTATTATACTACATTTAAAATTTAAAGTCAAGAAACATCATAATTCTTTCTAAAATAACAATGGTCGAATCCAGTCCGCACTTTCCACAAGGATATCCCATATTTTTTGTGAAATACGCAGATTTTGCCGAAAACGTCTTGACTTAGAGCGCACTCTAAGGCGTATAATATTTTCAAGAAATCCGGAAAAGGAGGGATGCACATGACCATCAAAGAAGTCAGCGAACTCTACGACATTTCGCAGGACACGCTGCGGTATTACGAGCGCATCGGCATGATTCCGCCGGTCACCCGAACCCCCAGCGGCATCCGTGATTATCAGGAGAATGATCTGGGCTGGGTGGAACTCGCCAAGTGTATGCGAAGCGCCGGACTGCCCGTGGAAGCGCTCATCGAATACGTCCGGCTGACGCAGGAGGGCGATGCCACCATTCCGGCAAGACTCCAGCTCCTCACCGAACAGCGTGAGTCACTTCTGGAACAGCGGGCAAAGATCGACACCACGCTGAAACGGCTGGCGTACAAGATTCACCGCTACGAGGTCGCCGTGGAAACCGGCGTGCTCACATGGCCCAGCGACTGTCAGGAGGATTCCGCAAAAGGATTTGAAAAATCTTAAACATTTCAGAAACGGAGGAAGTTTCCCATGAAAAAACAAACCGCAGGCAGAGATAGTCTGGGCGATTTCGCCCCGAAATTTGCAGAGCTGAACGACGACGTGCTCTTCGGAGAGGTCTGGTCACGAGAGGACAAGCTCTCTCTGAAAATGCGCTCAATTGTCACCGTTACCGCACTCATCAGCAAGGGCATGACAGACAACTCGCTGGTCTATCACCTCACCACTGCCAGGCAGAACGGCGTGACCCGCACCGAAATGGCGGAGATTCTCACCCACGTGGCATTCTACGCCGGCTGGCCCAACGCATGGGCAGCGTTCCGCATGGCGAAAGAAGTCTACGCCGGCGACACCGAAGCAGAGGAGCACGGCGGATTCTTTGGCATGGGGGAGCCGAACGTCAGCTTCGCCAAGTACTTCACCGGCAACTCCTACCTCAAGCCCCTCACCGATTCCGGCAAGACCGTATTCGTCGCCAACGTCACATTCGAGCCGGGATGCCGCAACAACTGGCACATACACCACGCCGACAAGGGCGGCGGACAGCTGCTGATCTGTGTGGATGGCGAGGGCTGGTATCAGGAAGCCGGCAAGCCGGCACAGAGTCTGAAACCCGGCGATGTGGTCACCATTCCGGCAGGTGTCAAGCACTGGCACGGCGCCAAGGCGAACAGCTGGTTCAGCCATCTGGCAGTGGAGTGCCCCGGCGAGAACACCTCCAGCGAGTGGCTGGAGCCGGTGACCGATGAAATCTACAACGCACTGGAGGATTGAAACCAAGGAATATGTCAGAGCTCGTGTTCATAGGCGTCTATCTACGTCTTTTCGGCAAATTTTGTTGCATACTGCGTTAAAAATTCTTGCCATACGAAAGTATGCCTGCAAATTTTTGCCTTGTCTGCAAAAAAATTTGCTCGAAAATCCGCATATATTTCCTACGAACACAAGCTCTCACATTAAATAACGGCGTAAAAATGCCGGTTTCGAACTGACGAGAGCGAAAGCGCTTTCTTCTCTCACCACGACCCGGAAACCGTAGAATTTCTGGTTTCCTTCGGCAAATCAATTGGAGGTTTTTGAGATGTCCAAAATTTTAGTTGCATATTTTTCCGCAAGCGGTGTTACCGCAAACGCATCCAGGGCGCTGGCATCGGCATTTGATGCAGACCTGTTCGAGATTCGCCCCAAGGTGCCCTACACCTCGGCAGACCTCAACTGGATGGACAAGAACAGCCGCAGCAGCGTGGAAATGCGGGACAAGTCCTCCCGTCCGGAAATCGCTGCACCGTGCAGCAATCTGGCAGACTATGACACCATTTTTCTGGCGTTTCCCATCTGGTGGTATGTTGCACCCACGATCATCAACACATTTCTGGAGAGCAGCGACTTCTCCGGCAAGAAGATTTTCCTGTTCGCCACCTCCGGCGGAAGCGGCTTCGGCAAGACGGCTGCTGCCCTGAAAGGCAGTGCGCCGAACGCAGACATCCGTGAGGGCAAGATGCTCAACGGCGCCATCTCTGCCGGCGAGCTGACCGCATGGTATCAGAAGCAGAAGTAATTCCAAATCCCCCAAAAACGCAAATGCGCATGGGCACCGAATTTCGGCGTGCATGCGCATTTTTTGTGTTCCATTTTCGAATCAATAGAAATCAATGAATTCCTCATCCACCCAGCCGTAGAATTCTATTAATCTCCTATAGTATACTCCTCTGGTAACTCTGATACTTCCTTTACTTTGCCATCTTGCATAATCAAATATTTGTCATTGTTCCTATTATAAGTATAATAGGTATCACTAGGTGCTCCCTTCTCAGCATAGTACTCCAAATCATCGCAAAACTCATGAAGTGCACTAGGCAAATCTTCATTGTCCCGTTTCAAATAAGGATTCATACTGGCGAAAATATCTGAAATACGATTAAATTGACTGGAATTTGTATAATAAAACTGTCCCTTTCCACTGGTAGAAATATAATCATACAGATGAGAAGCACCAGACACATCCAAATAAAGAAATACACCATCCGTATTGATGCCATATCTGTCATCGTATTGATTGTCACAAAAATCAGCCGTATCAGCATCACTGCCATCTCCAATTTCTGTCGTACCAATCCACACTCCAATGTTCATATCAATTTTGTCTGCCGTATTCTGAAGTTCAGAAAAGACTTTAGAAAATTCCGAATCAGTCAACAGATTGCCTTCATCAAAAAAATAAACATTATCACACTCTGTTTGAGTCGAAAGCTCCGATGAAATAGCCGTTGTTTCGGCAATATTTTCCATCGTCATAGTCTCAGTTGTAGCTTCGTCCGTGGTCTTTCCGGCGGTCATCTCCGTCACGGATACCGTCTGCACTGCTGCCGACTCGTCGGATTTTCCAGCATTGTTTCGCATTCGAAACACCAGAAGCAGCACAATGGCAACCACTAGCACCACGCAGACAGTGCCCAGCACCAGCGCAATCTTTTTCATCGTGTTATTCTGCGCTATTGCCTTTTCCGGAACGTTCTGCCCCGTCATGGAAGGCTGCTGGGGAAATTCCACCGGTGCGCCGCACTCTTCGCAAAATTGCGCTCCATCCTCCAAGGGCTTTCCGCATTTGTGACATTTCATGTCCTATCACGCTCTTTCCTATTTCTTCGAATCAATAGAAATCAATGAATTCCTCATCCACCCAGCCGTAGTAGTCGCCGTCGTCCGTATCCCACAGTTCGTACCACGTCACGCCGTATGATTCGCATTTGTACTTGGCGGTCACGTGCCAGCCATCGCCGAGGCTCTGCCGTACCGTGTCCTTCTCCCCACCATTGCAGACATAATCGGTAGTATAGCTGGAAACAACGCCCTTATGACAGTCCATGGCTCCCAGTTTGTCGTTGATGGCGTATGCACTGCTGCCCGCTGCTGTTGTCGCACTTTGGGAGTTGTCGCTTCCGCCCAGCGGTGCGGTGTTCGCCAGATCATAGCCCTGCAGTGCCGGGCCGAAGTCGGCGTAATCCGCCACATCCTGCACGTTCTCCTGCGTAAAGACTTCCCTCCAGTTAATTTTCCACACGCCGTTTTCTTTCACCAGCTCAGCTGCACTGACAGACTGATATCCCATATGTCCCAAATTGGTGTAGAGCACACCGTCCTGTGAACAGAGATAGGAATGTCCGCCGGGGAATTCCTCCAGCTTTTCGATCCCCGTTCCGCTGTCATCGATTCGCCAGAACGCATAGATCGTATCCGCCTCGCAAGTTCCATACTGCACGATCAGTTCATTCACACCGTCGCGGTCGATGTCATACAGATAATACTCCCGATATACCAGCTGATCAGATAATACAAACTGCTTTACGGCTCTAAGATACAGAGAATAATCCGCCGTTCTTTTCACAGCTGCCGTCTCCGCCGGTGCCTGTGTCGGCGCTTCTGTTGCCGGTGCTGCGGTAGTTTCCGCCACTGCTGCCACTGCCTCGGTGGCAGCTTCGTTTGTGGTCTCTCCGGCAGTCACCTCCGTCACGGATACCGTCTGCACCGCTGCCGACTCGCCGGATTTTCCAGCATTGTTTCGCATCCGAAACACCAGAAGCAGCACAACAGCAACCACCAGCGCCACACAGACAGCGCCCAGCACCAGCGCAATCTTTTTCATCGTATTATCCTGCGCTGGTGCCTTTTCCGGAACGACCTGTCCTGGAATGGGCGGCTGCTGGGGAAATTCCACCGGTGCGCCGCACTCCTCGCAGAATTGCGATCCATCCTCCAAAGGTTTTCCGCATCTATGACAATTCATGTCCTATCACACTCCTTTTGAAAACAGTATACCATAAATTCCCGCATTTGGCAAGCCTTGCGCTGTTTTTTTACGCCAAAACAAAAGCTGTGCGCTCTCAGGTTTTGAAAACACACAGCCTTTGCATATCCGCAAACATTATCCGAACACTTCATTTGGAAAAAATCATGCACTGGTCGAGGTGACAGGATTCGAACCTGCGGCATCTTGCTCCCAAAGCAAGCACTCTACCAAACTGAGTTACACCTCGAACTCTTTTAGTATATCATAAATCCGTGTTTCTGTCAAGCTTTTTTCTACTGCTTCGAAAAATACCAGCAGTATGCCGAAAAAAGCAGCGGATTTTCAGCTTTTTTGCAGAATTCCAAAAAATCCGCTTGCCATATTCGTCACTTTATGCTATAATTGTCTTAATCAAAACCCAAAAAAACTGATGTTTTTTGTTGGAGATTGTTTCACTTTTTTTGCATATGATAAAACACAATACAAGCGAATTTATGGAGGTATCAATTATGGGTATTGTTCGTGCAGCAGTCGGCGCAGTCGGCGGCACATTGGCAGATTCCTGGCTGGAATTCATCGAGGCTGGTGACATGGGGCCCACCACAGTCATGACAAAGGGCGTTCAGGTCACACGCGGCAAGCGCGGCAGCAACAGCAAGGGCACACCGGACATCATTTCCAACGGCTCCCGCATTGTCGTAGGGCCAAACCAGATGATGCTGCTGGTAGACGGCGGACGCATCATGGACTACACAGCAGAAGAGGGTTACTATGAGGTCTACCTCTCCTCCTCTCCGTCCATGTTCAACGGCGAGCTGAAAGCATCCGTCAAGGAGAGCTTCGAGCGCTTCAAGTTCGGCGGACAGCCGGGAAAGTCCCAGCAGGTCTACTTCATCAATCTGCAGGAGATTCGCGGCATCAAATTCGGCACACGCAACGCACTTCAGTATTTCGACAATTTCTATAACTCCGAGCTGTTCCTGCGCTGCCACGGCACCTACTCCATCAAAATCACTGACCCCCTGAAATTTTTCATGGAGGTTGTGCCCCGCAACGCATCGCACCTGAACTTCGAGGAGGTCAACGAGCAGTTCAACGCCGAGTTCCTGACGGCGCTCCAGACCGCCATCGGTCAGATGTCCGAAAACGGCGTGCGCATCTCCTCCCTGCCGTCCAAGAGCATGGAACTCTCCAAGTACATGGCATCGGTACTGGATGCCGACTGGACACAGGCACGCGGTCTGGACATCAGCTCCGTGGGTATCGCAAGCATCAGCTACGACGACGAGAGCAAGGCGCTCATCAACATGCGCAATCAGGGTGCAATGATGTCCGACCCCACAGTACGGGAGGGCTATGTGCAGAGCTCCATCGCCAAGGGCATGCAGGCTGCCGGCTCCAACACCGCCGGTGCCGGCCAGGCATTTATGGCAATGGGCATGGGCATGCAGGGAGCCGGCGGATTTATGTCCAGCGCCTCTGCCACCAATGCCCAGCAAATGCAGATGCAGCAGCAGGCTGCACAACAGGCTCAACAGGCTGCTGCTGCGCCGGCAAACGGCTGGACCTGTTCCTGCGGCGCAACCAACACGGGGAAGTTCTGCACCAACTGCGGTTCTCCCAAACCGGCTCCGGCAGAAAGCTGGACTTGTTCCTGCGGCGCAACCAACACAGGGAAGTTCTGCACCAACTGCGGCTCTCCCAAGCCCGCTTCGGCGCAGTGGACCTGCTCCTGCGGTGCGGTTAACACGGGCAAGTTCTGCACCAACTGCGGAAAGGGCCGTGCATAATCCGAAACGAAAGGAACTGTATCCATGAATACTGTACAATATAAATGCCCCAACTGCGGTGCAGAACTGACCTTCGATCCGGAACACCAGAATTTTTCCTGCCCGTACTGCGACAGCCATTATACCGAGGCGGAGATGGAGCAGATGTACGCCCAGATGGAGCATCAGGCGAACACCGATGCCGATCCGGACGCTGCCACACTGAAAAACGAGGCGGACGAGGCTGCTTTCGAAGAGGGCACACGGCTCTACACCTGCCAGAACTGCGGGGCGCAGATCATCGCTGAGGCGGAAACCTCCGCCACATTCTGCTACTACTGCCACGCTCCGGTGGTGCTTGCCGGACGGCTGCAGGGCGAATACTGTCCGGCGTGGGTTCTGCCCTTTTCCATCACCAAGGATCAGGCACTGGCATGCTTCCATAAGTGGTGTAAAAAGCGCTGGTTCCTGCCCAAGGGCTTCACCTCGGAAAAGCAGCTGGAGAAGATGAGCGGTATCTACGTGCCATTTTGGCTGACCAACTGCATCGCCGATACCAGTATGAGCGGCATCGGAAAAAAGGTTCGCTCGTGGAGAGACGGCGACTATCAGGTGACAGAAACGCAGGAATATCTGGTAGAGCGTGCTGCCGACATCCCGTATAAGGGCATTCCGGCAGACGGCTCCAAGAAAATCGACGACGCTCTGATGGACGCCATCGAGCCGTTCCCCTACGACAAGATGAAAACCTTCAGCATGCAGTATCTGAGCGGATTTATGGCGCAGAAATACGATGATTCCTATGACGAGGTTTTCCCGCGGGTGAAACAGCGTGTGGAGGACAAGAGCATTGCCTTGCTGCGGGAGAGCGTGTCCGGCTACTCCTCCTTTTCTGTGCAGCAGCGGGATATCCAGCTGCGCCAGATGCAGCACGACTATGTGCTGCTGCCCGTGTGGTTTCTCAATTACCAGTACAAGGGAAAAGACTACAGCTTTGCCATAAACGGACAGACCGGCAAGCAATCCGGCACACCGCCTCTCAGCTGGGCGAAAGCGCTGCTGTTCAGCAGTGCGCTGGGCGTGGTGGTGCTGATTATTTTCCTGCTGCTTGGAGGGGGGATTTTCCGATGAAGACAACACTCCTGCGCAGTGCAGCAGCACTGCTCACCATTGGTCTGTGCGCCGGTGCAATGGCACTGCCCACGGCTGCGACAACCTCTGTTGCACAAGAGGACAATGTCTACCTCTGCGACGAGGGCTATCTGCTGACTGACTCGGAATTTTCCGCAGTCCTCTCAGAGCTTCAGGACACCGCCGACCAGACCGGCATGAACATCGGCGTTTGGATCGGCACAACAGAGGTCGGCGACGGCAGCGATGCGGACACCGTTGCGTTCTGCGATGACCAGTACGATGAACTGTACGGTATCAACACCGACGGTGTATTCCTCTATTTGGATATGTCCGGTGCCTCTCATCTGTACGACTACATTTCCACCAGCGGAAAGGGACAGTTCTACTACACCAACTCCAGTTCCTTCGACCGTGTTTCGGAGATTTTCTCCTGCATGAACCCCTATCTGGTGCGTGGCAGCGAGGATATCCCCGGCGCACTCCACCAGTTCTGCTACAATCTGGAATACTACGCCGAAGAGGGTGCGCCCAGCGACACCTACTATACCTACAACGAGGACAGCGGCAAGTACCTCATCATGCAGAACGGCGTGGTAAAAGAGGTATCCGAGCTGCCCGAGGAATACACGGCGAAACTAAGCTGGGGCATGATTATTCTCATTGCCATTGCCGGCGCACTCATTGCGTTCGGGCTTTCGCTGCTCATCATCCGCTCCAGCTACCAGTTCAAGACCGCCGGCGACATGCGGAACTATCTGGAAGCCGGCAAGATTCGCCATAAGCGGAACACCGATCAGTTTCTCCGCACCTACCGCACCCGCACCAAGATCGAAAGCAGCAGCGGCGGCGGCGGTGGCGGCGGCGGCGGAAGCAGCCACACCAGTTCCAGCGGAGGAAGCCACGGAGGAGGTGGAAACAGCCGATGAACAATCTGCAAGTTCGACGCTTCGAGCCGGCAGACGAGGCGGCATTCTGCGAAATGGCAGAGGAATTCTACCACTCTGAGGCAGTGCTCCACCCCATTCCGCCGGAGCGCCACCACTGGGCATTTCAGGAGATTCTGCGCTCCGATCAGTATCTGGGCGGCTACATCTTTCTGGACGGCGGCAAGCCCGCCGGTTTTGTCGTCACCAACCGCACCATGCAGCATGAGGCGGGCGGTGTGCTGGTATGGCTGGAAGAGATCTACTTCCGTCCGGCGTATCAGGGCAGGGGCTACGGCACGCAGGCAATCGAAGCCCTGTCAGAAGATCTCAAGGGCAAAGCGGCTGCCATCCGGCTGGAAGTAACGCAGGAAAATCCCCGTGCCCGTGCGCTCTATGAGCGGATGGGATTCCAACCCGTGAACTATCTGCAAATGCAGAAAACACTTTGATTCTATTCTTTCAACAAGCAACAAGAATCCCCCGCATCCGGAACATCACCGGATGCGGGGGATTCTCTTTCTCTGGTTCTCTGGGTTTTAAAAATTCAGTGCATTACCTTGGCAATGCTCCCTCCTTTTTGTGACTGATTTTTCTGTTGTCCAACCAACGGGGCCGGCTCTTACGTCCGGCATTGGAGCAAGGTTTTTCGCTGCCTGCCAGCGTCCTGTATCTTTCGCAACAGGATCGGTCGCACACAAGGTGCCACCGTGGATTGATACCGTGTCAGCCCACATTTTTTCACCACAGCCTTTGTATCGGCTGCGACGTTCCAAAAGGCGGTGAATTACCGCAGCAATACTACCACCTCTTGATGACTGATTTTTCTGTTGTCCGCCCAACTGCGCCGGCCCTTATGTCCGGCAGGGGAGCGAGGAATTTCGTCGCCTTCGCCGACGCCCTGTATCTTTTACAACAGAGTTGGCAAGTCCAGAGAGATCCTGCCATCGGATTGAATCGTGTCAGCCCACGTGCTCTTATCGTACACCATTTCAGCGTACCTGTCAAGCTTTTCTTGCGGTGTTAATCTGCCGAATCCTCGGTGCCGCCGTCATCGCTGTCTTTTTTCTCAGACGGCTTCGGCGGATCCCCGGCGTTCTCTGCCGGCTTCTTCTTCAGGATCGCAGCCTTCTTTTCCTCGAACTCTGCGTCGTCCAGAACGCCCTGCTTATGCAGTGCCTCCAGCTTCTCCAGAAGTGCCTCCGGACTGCTCTCCTTGGCAGCCTTTGCAGACTTCATCTTGGCACGCTTTGCAGCCTCCTGACGCTCCCGCTCCTGCTGCTGCGCCAGCTCTGCCAGCATCACTGCATAGCGCTTGCGGTCGCCGAACCAGAATACCACCAGCAGGACAATTCCGCCTGCCAGCAATGCAATACCGATCCACCACCCCGGCGGGGTATACGTCATGGTAACGGTGTGGGTGCCGGCAGGAAGCCGCAGACCGACCATGGCATCAACCACGACGATCTGTCCGCTGTCGCCGCTCTGGTTTTTCAGACTGATGCTGCCGTCGTCATTCTTGACTTCTTCCACCAGATTGTCCACACGCTTGCCGTCTACCTTGATGCTCCAGCCCGGCTCATACGGGATGCTGGTCATCATCAGCTGACCGTCCTCTGCGGTGATCTCGCCGGTGATCTTCCGTGCGCTGTAGTCGGTGATATTCCACTGGTTCTGCTTCAGGGTATCGATGTCCTGCTGGAACAGATCCGGATGGAAGGTGTAGAAGAGGAAGTTCTTGACGATGGTGTAATCGTTGGCAACGGTCATACGAACGGTGATCTTTGTGCCCGGCTCGTATTCGCCAAGACGCAGAATGGTGTAGTTATCGCCCTCGAAGTACTCGCCCAGACCGGTGAAGCGGGACTGTGCGTTTGCCTGCTGGTCCGCAGCTCTCCAGTTGAATGTGCCGTCCGGATTCTCTGCGCTCCAGGTGCTCTCGCAGTCGTTCCACTCTGATTCTGTCCAGGAGGCAGTCCACAGGTTCACCTTGTGCTGGAACTCCGTCTTGAAGTACAGGTAGATCGGCTCGTCAGACTCTGCCACCAGATGGAAGTCCACCGTCGGGTCACCGCTGCCGTTGTCCTCGAACTTGGTCTGTTCGCCGTACGGGCTTGTGGTGACCGCATCGCTGACCACCATATCTTCTGCCAGCTGGAGTGGCGTATAGTACTCGTGCCACGACTCGAACTGTCCGTTTTCATCAAAGACGGTGTTGCCGCTCATGGTGCTCAGGAAGATGTTCTGGCTGTTGAACGGGTTGTCGTTGCCCAGATGGTCGATCTTGGTGACATCGCTGTTGACCATGTAGCCCATGGAGAGCGCATTGGGGTTCTCGTAGGCGGTGATGGTCTTGTCCACGTCGTTTTCGTTAGTGTAGTCGTACTGCAATACCGGCTCATAGGTCGGGTTCAGCAGACGGTTGGAATCGCCGCGATCCAACACGTACTTGATGCCAAGCAGCGAGTCGGCGAGAGGCGTATTGCCGTCATAACGGGTATAATAGCTGTGCATGCAATAGCCCATGGTTTCAATGAAGTTGATGACACGGGTATTCATGACGGAACTGGAGTGGGAGATACCTTTCAGTCCAAATGCCGCATTGTCGTTGACGCAGCGGAAGAATGTCTTTTCCGCGCGGTACAGACCGGGATCGTATTCCTCCAGCGCATCGGTTGCCGCACGGCCGTTCCACACGTAGTTCTGATAGGACGCACGGGTGGAGTATGCCACTTCGTCGTCAATGTCCTTCATGGAGTCCACGGCATTATAAGTCGCCTCACTGCCCACAACAAAGAGCATGATCGCAGACAGGGCGATGTTGAATGTCTTTTTGCCGGGCAGGAGCGCATTGCCGGTGAGGAAGTACAGCAGGATCAGGTAGATGCCGATCAGACCGCCGGCAATCCAAACGGCGCCGGATGCCATCTGATCGTACTTCTTGAATCCCACGTACAGCACGACAGCAAGGGCAATTGCCAGAGAGATCAGCAGGTGCTTCTTCTTGACGCCCTCCATCTTGCCCCATGTGGTTGCCGCCATGGTCAGGAACGTAAAGGACAGCAGGAAAGAGTAGCGGAACGGCAGCCAGTTCGGCACCTGTCCGCCGTGCCACATCATGTCCACCGGAACGCACATCATGCAGAAAACCATGATGACAACCAGTGCGGTGTAGCCGATCTTCTTCTTGGTGCTGATCTTGGTGTTCATGTAGAACAGCGGCAGCAGGACAATTGTCAGCAGACCGCAGTAGATCTCCGGCTTGCCCTGTACGTTGACAGAGTCGTACTGTGCCGGCAGCAGCTGCGGCAGCAGATCCAGCAGACCGAATTCCGACTGGAAGCGGAAGCTGTAGTCCGGATCGGTAAATTCGAACTTACCGAGCTTCAGCGCATAGTATACCGGCAGGAGCATGAACGCCGCACATGCCAGTGCCACAACAGAGGAGTAGATGGCACGGACGATGACGACTGCATAGTCGTAGGGCTTCCGCTTCCTGTCCGAGCCAAAGAAGAGGTAGAACAGGAAGTAGAGGGCAACATAGATGCAGATCATGTAGCCGATGTAGAAGTTTGCCACACACATGATGGCAAGGGGGATGATGTAGTTCAGGCGTCTGCCGTCGTCCACCATATACTCAATGCCAAGCATGATCAGCGGCAGCATTACCAGTCCGTCCAGCCACATGGGGTCGATCAGCTGAATTACCGCATATGCCATCATGGCATACATGGTGGAGAACAGCAGAGACTGGAGCGGCTTGACATTACGCCGCTTTTGCAGGAAATAACTAAATGTCACACCCGCCGCACCCAGCTTGCACAGCTGCATAATGAGCAGACTGCTCAGCATGAACTTCTCCGGCAGGAGCAGGACGATCAGGGTAAACGGACTCGCCAGATAATACCCGATGATTCCTATAAACTCTCCGGAGAGATTGCGGGACCAGTTGTAGAAAATACTTCCGTCGCCCCAAAACGCATCACGCAGGGCCTCGAAGTAGTAGACGTACTGTCCGTTCAGGTCCAGACAGAGCACCGACTCCTCCCCGAACGGATACAATCCAAAGATCGCATACGCCAGATAGGTCAGCGCTGCCGGAATGAGAAATGCCGCAAAGTAAACCCGATTGCGGACAATCCATTTCCCCAGACCAGACAGGACGCCGCCGGCTGTGATGTGCTTGGCGCCCTTCGGGCTTTTTGACACAACAGCGGCTTGGGTCTTGTTGTTAGACATGGAATTCCTCCTTAAAAATAAAATGCGTTCCGCACCGCAGATGCATTCTGCCGGCTTGCGGAAAAGGTTACGCTGCGCTCCCACTTCGCACAGAGCAACAGACGAAGATATTATACCACAGTTTCCGATTTGTTGCAAGTGCTTTATTGCAAAACGGACAGAAATTCTTGCAAAACGGAAAGAATTCTGCACGTTTTTTCACCCATTGGCGGCTGCGCCGTCCGCAGAACCGAATTCTCCTCTCCCACACCGCACCTTGACAAAATTTCCGGAACATACTATAATGAAACTATTCCAATCGACTTGACAAACTATTTTGACCGCAACCAAAGACAGAAGGGAGAAACCCATGGGAAAAGAGGAATGGAAGATCGTGCTTCTGGTGGGCATCACCGTGATCTATCTCATTGTAATGGTCGTGCTGTTTCACCGTTTTCGCACCGCAATGCTGAAACTCGGCGAGGAACAGCGCCGGATTCAGGCGGAGAAAAAGCGTCAGCACCAGCTTCTCACCGGAGAAACCGATGACGAGGACGCCGATTCCGCCGATTCTCACGGGCAGACGTAAAGCGTGCCGTCCAGATTGACCAGATAGACCGTCATGTCCTGACTATCCACGCTCTTATCACCGCTGGTCATGGCGATCTTGGTCGTCAGCGCCTTGCAATCCCTGACGTGGGTCGTCCAGTAGTCCTCCCCCTGTAGGGTGTTGAACATATCCTTGAGATAGTCCACGCCGGAAGTGGGAGAATCCTCATCCTTACAGTCCGTGATCTGAAGATAGGAGAACGTGAAGTCACCGCCGGCTGCCGTCTGGAACGCATCGTGCACCTTGGTCAGATAGGCATCGCTCTGAAGCAGACCGCCGTACATGTTTTCAATAATATAGTCCAGATAGAAATCCACGATGCAGGAGGTGAATTCCGTCACATCCTGCTTCTGAATGGAGTCGTAGTAGCTGAACAGCAGATCCAGTTCGTCCTGCTCCAGAAACCGCTTGTCGTACTCAATGGTGAAATCGTGGGAGGTGTCCTCCCGCAGCGTTGCGCCGTAGGCGAGGTTCTCCATGGGGATATCAGTTCCCTCGTTGGTCTGGTTGTCCGCACAGCCGGCAAAGCTCAGCAAAAGCGCCCCTGCCAGAACCGCAGCTGTTCCACGGCGCAGGGTTGAAGTATAGTTCATAATGATACATCCTTTCTGCATTTCGATCTGCCCGATGACAAAAAATCGGAACAAATTCTCATCGTTACTACTGTATCATATTTTTCTCAGAATGTCAAACCAAAGCGTGCGAAAAAGGCACTTGATCCACAGGAGGTCGCATTATGCCACGATTTTTTTTAGAAGAACTTGACGAATCGGATATCTGCATCACAGGACCGGATGCCCGCCACATCGGACTGTCCCTGCGGATGCGTGTAGGCGATCCGCTGACGGTCTGTGCCTACGGCAAGGACTACCAGTGCCGGATCCGCTCCATCACGCCGGAGGAAGTGCATCTGGAAATGCTGTCCTCGGCGCTCTGTGCCGCAGAGCCGTCGGTCGCCCTGACGCTCTATCAAGCGCTTCCCAAGGCGGACAAGCTGGAACAGATCATCCAGAAATCCGTGGAACTGGGAGCCGTCCGCATTGTTCCCGTCCTTACCCGCCGCTGCATCTCCCGCCCAAAGCCGGCGGAGTTTGCCAAGAAACTGCCCCGTCTGCAAAAAATCGCCGCCTCCGCCGCTAAGCAGGCAGGGCGCGGCATGATTCCGGAGATTGCAGCGCTTTACACGTTCCAACAGATGTGCCGTGAAATGCAGGAGGCAGACCGTGCCATTTTAATGTATGAGAACGGCGGCATCCGGTTTTCACAGGTGCCCTTCGAGAACTGCCATACCATCGCCATGGCAGTGGGCAGCGAGGGAGGCTTCGATCCGGAGGAGGCGGAACAGCTCCAGAACGCCGGCGCCGTTTCTGTCTGGCTGGGAGAGCGCATTCTCCGCTGCGAAACTGCCCCCCTCGCTGCCATCACCCTTGCCATGCACTGCACCGGAAATTTGTAAGTCTTTTTCAAAAGCAGTTCAAAAAAGTGGACAGAATCATCAATATTGTTGCGAAAAAGGACTTGTATTTTTTCCGGAAACATGGTATACTAATAACAGAACCGGAACATCGTCCGGTTCACATAAAAGATCAAGCTCTGGAGAATGGAATAACCGGAGGCGCAGGCAGAGGACAACAGGCGCTTCACTCATACATTTCCACACTCGCCGATTTTTTATGGTTCACAAAACAAATGTCGTTCTGCCGTTTTCCAGGCCACGGCAGAACGAAACAGAAACGGTCTTGGAGAAAAGAGGTATCGTTATGAAAGCAACTACAATTGCCGCAATGGTTTTGGCTGCCGCTGCTGCATCCGCAGCTACCATCGTTGCACTGAAAAAGGCACACGAGAAGAAACAGAACGCAAGACTGGAACCCATGGAAGGCGGAGATGTCACCATCTGTACGGGGAATCCTATCCCGACTGAGGACGACGACAGCGACTGCTGCTGCGAAAAGACTGATACCGACGCTCCGAAGCCGGAGGAATCCGACAAGGAAGAGAGCGCACCGGAAGCCGGCGGATGCGAGGGCGGATTCTGCTCGTTCGCAGGCGCTGTAGATGCCGATGATGACGACGATGACGCAGACCAGCCGGCACATATTACAGCAGATGCAGAGGACGAGAAAAAGGACGACAGCGATTCTGACAGCAAATAAGCGCTGCGTTTTCTGACTGTCACGCAAGAACACAAAGAGGTACACTCCTGCAAGGGAGGTACCTCTTTTTTGGCTTTGGCATCAAAAAAGCGGACTGCATTTCTGCCGTCCGCCGATTCTTTCAGAATCACTTCCGTCTGGAACGATTCTTTCGCTCTGTATTGCGCTTGATGTCGCACATCTTCTCCTCGCTGTTCTGCTTGAAGTGGGAGAGCATATCCTCAAAAGTCATCTCCGACGGTGCCTGCCGCTTCTTCGGCTCCCAGACGCTGGGCTTTCCGCCACGGCGCTGTCCGCCCTCCGGACGGGGACCGCCGCTGCGGGGACCATGTCCCCGATGATCGCCACGCTGCTGGGGACGGTCGCCGCCAGCCGGCGCTTCTTCCGCCTGCTTCATGGAAAGGCTGATCTTTCCCTGCGGGTTGATGCCGATGACCTTGACCTTCACCTGCTGTCCCTCTGTCACAAAATCCCGAATCTCGCTGACATAGCTTCTGGAGATCTCAGAGATATGAACCATGCCCATGATCCGTTCCCCATCGGGGTTATGGATATCCACAAATGTCCCATAGTTTGTAATATTCTTTACTGTGCCCTCATAGATTTTCCCAATTTCGACCTGCATGTAACTCCATATCCCTTTCTGATGACAGGCAGCACCGCTGCCATGCCTGCCGTGATGTGCTTCCGTGTTCTGCCCCGTCAAAGTCTGTGTCAATTTCTGGAAGCGTCATAAAAGCGAGCTTCATCCGGATAGGCGTAGTTATACTCCTCCCGTGCCAGACGTTCCATGTAGCTGTCGATGTCGTCGCTTGCCAGAATCCGTTCCAGATCCTCGTTGTCCGCCGTGAGCTTGTCGATCTGCTTTTCCAACTGCGCCAGCTCCGTCTTTTTCTCCGCAATGCTGGACTGTGTGGAGATCACACTGACGGTACAGCCGATGATGGCAGCAGCGATCGCCGTCCGGCGGAGAATCCGGAAAATCAGTCTGGATTTTTTCTCCGCCTTCTGCTTCTTTTTCTTTGCCATTGTCAATTTTCACCTCTTGACGGTTTTCCTTTTGTTATTATACAATACTTTTCGGGCGACAATCAAGGGCAAATGCAAAAAAAAATGAACTTTTCCAGAAACTTTGGCGAAATGGCCAAATTTCTCTTTCAAAACACCGTAAATCCGCACAACACCGTGGAAAAGGGGCGTTGTGAGCCAGCGGAGCACCCTGCCGGACACCCCGAAGATCCGGTGCAGCACACGCACCGTTACTGTGCCGATGGTACAGCGGTACAGCAGGAATCCCAGCGTGCTCCCCAAGGCGTAATAGGCACGCATTTCCCCCCGGGCAAAAATGCCGGCAAAGCAGAGCAGCGCACCGCCCCAGACCAGCAGAAACGCCGTATCCTCCAGCGCCACCGCCAGCTTTCCATGGGGCAGAAGCATCCGCAGGACACGCAGCACATCGAAGCAAAGCCCCAGCGGAATCCCCAGAAATACGGCGCAGAACAGCAGCCTTGTCTGCTCCGGCACCGTGAAAAACGTCTCCAGCTCCATCAGCGGAACAGCTTTCCCAGCAGCGACAGCGGACCGCGGCGGTCTTTGTCGCCGTATTGCAGCAGCCAGATGTCCCCCGTAATGGTCATGTCGCCGCTCTCCACGCTCACGTCGTTGATGTGCAGATTCCGCCCCTTGACAGTCAGTTCGCCCAGACTGGTGAACAGATTGATGATGCGCTCGTCAAAGCAGTCCACATCGGTGACACCGGTCAGCGTCAGCTTTCCGCGGTCTTCCAAAATCAGGTTGTGATGTCCGGCAGGTGCCGGCGGCTGTTGTGTTTTCATCGTCAAGCGATCTCCTTTCCTTTGCGCAGCGCCTGCCCGCAGACGCCGAAGCGGTTCGTTCTCTGTATCATATGCCATGATTTCATGAAAAATCACCAGTTTCAAAAGGGGTTCTTTGTCTATTTTTTTGCGGAAAAGACCTTGCATTTTTGGTGCGGATGTGATATAATAAAAGAAATATTGAAAAGTTACAGGCAGCGTCTGTCTGTCGGGTAAAAAATTGAAACAGGAGGAAATTCCCATGGGAGTACTGGAAATCATTCTGGGTTCCGCTGTTCTGCTGGCAAGTGTCATCATCACAGTCATCTGTCTGATGCAGGAGCAGAAGCCGCAGAATGCAACCGCCGCACTGACCGGTGCAAGCAACGATTCGTTCTACGACAAGAACCGTGGCCGTACCAAGGAAGCACGTCTGAGAAAAGTGACATTCTGGTTTTCGATCGTGTTCTTTGTACTGATTCTGTTCATGGATATCGTAATGCCGCTGCTGACAAAATAAGCAATCGAAATTCTATCCTGTGTTTTTGGTGTTATCCTTCGATGCAAGAGCGACACTGATGCACAGGATGTTTTTTTGCCTATGCCAAGAAAAATTTGAGAAAATGAGAAAGAAAATGAGAAAAGAGATGCCGCAATGGGCGGCGGGAAGGATTTGTATTTATGGCAAATACACAGTTCGGAGGCGCTGAGAGCGTCGAAAGCTACCGCAAGAAGATCATGACATGTCTCAAGAAAAACGGGCGCACTCCCCTGAGCGACCGTGATCTTGCGACAAAATGCCGCACCAACCGGGGCGGCGCTGCCAATTTCCGGCAGGCAATCAACGAGCTGCGCCACGAGGGTGCCATCTGCGAGCGCCGGCGGGGATATGTTTCCTCCGCCAACATGGGATATTTCCCGGCAACCATCGTTCGCCTGAGCCGTACCTTTGGCTTCGCACGGCCGGAGGAAGAGGGCGCACAGGATGTCTTTATTCCCGGAAAGTTCCTGCAGGGCGCAATGACCAAAGACCGTGTGCTCATCGGCAACATTCCCTCCCGCAGCGGAAAGCCGGAGGGCGAGGTGCTCGCCATTCTGGAGGAGGCGGACAGCAAGCTGACCGGTGTCATCATCGACGACAACGGCAGACTGATGTTCCGTGCGGACACCATGTCCAAGACTCCCATCCAGATTCAGCGCAAGGACAGCGTCATCTATCACGAGGGCGAAAAGGTGCTGGCGGAGGTCGTATACCGTGGACAGCGCCACGCAGAGCACAAGGTCAAGATCGTCTATAGCTTCGGCGTTTCCACCCGTGCCAGCGTCTGTGCGGAGGCAATCGTTGCCATCCGTGGCGTAAACGTGGCGTTTCCGGAGGAGGTCGTTGCCGAGGCTGAACAGCTGGCAAACGCACCCATTCCGCAGGAGGAGTATGAAAAGCGTCTGGACCTGCGCAGCACCCCCATCTTCACCATTGACAGCGCACACTCCAAGGATCTGGACGACGCAGTTTCGCTGGAAAAGACAGCCGCCGGCTACAAGCTGGGCGTACACATCGCCGACGTATCCCACTATGTCCGCCCGAACACCCCGCTGAACACCGAGGCGCTGGACCGTGGCACCAGCATCTACTATGCGAACCACGTCATTCCCATGCTGCCCACTAGCCTGTCCAACGGCATCTGCTCTCTGAACCCCTGCGAAGACCGTCTGGCGTTCTCCGCACTCATGGAGCTGGACGAAAACGGCGAGATCGTGAAGTACGAGTTCCGCAAAACGGTCATCCGCTCCGCCGTCAAGGGCGTATACAGCGAGGTCAATCAGATTCTGGACGGCTCGGCTTCTCAGGAGCTGCTGGACAAGTATCAGGATGTCATCCACATGATTCCGCTGATGAACGAGCTGTGCGACATCCGTCTGCGGGAGCGGAAGCGCCGTGGTGCGCCGGAGCTGGAGACTGCCGAGGGTGCGCTCATCATCAACGATGAGGATGTCTGCGTGGACGTGGTTGCACGGGAGCGTGGAAAGAGCGAGTGCATCGTCGAGGAGATGATGCTGCTGGCAAACGAAGCTGCCGCAAAGATGGCACGGGAAAAGAACCTGCCTTTTGTCTATCGTGTCCACGACAAGCCCTCTCCGGAGAAGATCGAGAATCTGGAAAAGATCCTCCTGCGTCTGGGCGTGGATGTGCCGGTGTTCACCGACATCAAGCCCCGCCATCTGGCAGAGATTCTGGACGGCGCAAGAGGCACCGACCTGTATCCGGTGCTGAACGTCATGGTGCTGCGCTCCATGGCAAAGGCTGCCTATGCGCCGGATCCCATCGGCCACTTCGGTCTGGCACTGAAGGACTACGCCCACTTCACCTCCCCCATCCGCCGTTATCCCGACCTGGCAATCCACCGGATCCTCAGCAGCTACTGCGAGAATCCCGATGCCGATGCCATGCACGAGATGTACGACAGCTTCGTTGTAGAGGCTTCCACACGCTCCAGCGACACGGAAGTTCGTGCCATCACCATTGAGCGGAGCGCCGACGACTGCTACAAGGCGGAGTACATGCAGCAGCATCTGGGCGAGATTTTCGACGGCATTGTTGCCGGTGTCACCGATTTCGGCTTCTATGTAGCATTGCCCAACACCGTAGAAGGTCTGGTGCACGTGGCAACCCTGCCGGAAAGCGACTGGGTCAACGACGACAGCATCGCTTTCAAGGAGGAACAGGGCAGCGCCTGCTACCGTCTGGGCGACACGGTACGGGTGCAGTGCACCAAGATCGATGTCAACAGCGGAAACGTGGACTTTGCGCTGGTAGACGAAAACGGCAATCTGCTGGGAAATGTGAAATAACACTTCCCCATCATCTTGCATAAAAACAGCAGGCGGATGTGATGAACACGTCCGCCTGCTTTGGTATCTTAGAGCCTGTGCAGTATTTTGTGATATTCAGCTGTGTAAACTCTGAAACCGTGGCAGGGTAAAATCCAAGTAAAAACCCGCCTGTGTCCGAAAAAGCCGGAACGCAGGCGGGTTTTCTGTTGATTTCTAGTGTGTCTGATTGGATTCTAAGGCTTAGAGCTTGTGTTCGTAGGAAATATATGCGGATTTTCGAGCAAATTTTTTTGCAGACAAGGCAAAAATTTGCAGGCATACTTTCGTATGGCAAGAATTTTTAACGCAGTATGCAACAAAATTTGCCGAAAAGACGTAGATAGACGCCTATGAACACGAGCTCTTAGCCCAGAACGACCTCAACGGTGTTCTGTTCAGCCAGTGCATCCGCCGGAACATAGTCGCCGTCCAGCTTCTTGCCGTTGAGGGTCAGAGAAGCCACACCGCTTTGTACGTGTGCCGGATTCTGTACGGTGATGCTGAGCTTCTTGCCACGGAAGGTCTTTTCCATGGTGAAGCCGTCCCATGCTGCCGGAATGGACGGGCAGATGTGCAGACCATCTGCATCCGGACGCATACCGCAGATACCCTCGACGCAGCCAACCATCACGGTGGATGCGGTACCGGTCAGCCAGTGTACGTGAGAGCGTCCTGCATACGGGGAAGCCGTGGACTCGGTGAACTGACCGTGTACATACGGCTCCAGAACACGCTGCTCTGCCTTGTCATTCATGGATGCCGGCGAGCTCTCCTCGAAATAGCGGAATGCATCGTCGCCGTGACCCAGCAGGCTCTCTGCCAGAATCAGCCAGCCCTGCGACTGGGAGAAGATACCGCCATTTTCCTTGGTGTCCGGATTGAAGATGTGCATCAGGGCGCCGTCAAAATAGTGGTCGATGTACGGCGGATCCAGCAGCTTTGCGCCATACGGGGTGTCCAGAATGTCTGCCACGGACTGCATTGCCTTGTCGCTCTGCTCCTTGGAGGCAAAACCGGAGATGACACTCCAGCTCTGGGGGTTCAGCCACATAGAAGCCTCCGGATCCTTCTTGGCGCCAACCACAACGCCGTCCTCCCGAATGCCGCGGATGAAGCGGTCTTCGTCCCAGCAGTCTGCCAGCGCTTCGCCCAGCGCCTTCTGCGCCTTGGTCAGGTAGGAGATGTATTCGGTATCCTCACGCTCTGCTGCCAGTTCCTGCATCATGGACATTGCATAGTACAGCTGGAATGCCACGAATGTGGACTCGCCCTTCTTGCCCAGACGCAGACAGTCGTTCCAGTCTGCGTGCAGACCAGCCGGCATATTGTGGTCGCCCAGACGCTCCATGGAGAAGCGGATGGCACGCTTCAGGTGATCGTAAACGGTGTCCTCACCGCCGTTGGCATAGACGATGACCTCGTCATAGAATGCCTTGTTGCCGGATTCGCCCACATACTTGCGGATGGTGGGGAACAGCCACAGGGCATCGTCTGCACGGTAGGACGGGTGTCCGGTCTCCTTGACGTACTCCGGATCGTCCGGTGTGTTCTCGTGACCGGCATTGTGGTCGAACTTGACCAGCGGCAGACCGCCGCCGTTGTCCACCTGTGCGGACAGCATAAAGCGGATCTTGTCGGCAGCAAGCTCCGGATCCAGATGGATGATACCCTGAATGTCCTGAACGGTGTCACGATAGCCGTAGCCGTTGCGCAGACCGCAGTATACGAAAGAGGCTGCACGGGACCAGATAAAGGTGATGAAGCACTGGTATGCGTTCCAGACGTTGATCATGTTGTTGAACGCATCGGACGGCGTCTGTACCTGGAAGTTGTCCAGCTTGCCGTGCCAGAACTGCTTCAGTTCCTCCACTTCCTGATCTACCTTGCCGGCAGCCTCATAGGAAGCCAGAATCTCGTTTGCCTGTGCGTTGTCCTTCTGCCCCAGAATGTAGATCAGTTCCCTGGACTCGCCCGGCTGGAGCACGATGTCGCTCTGGAGCGCACCGCATGCGTTGGAGTTATAGTTCATCTCGCCGTTGCACTTGCCCTGCTCTACCGCAATGGGGTTGGAGTAGGTGCGGTACGGACCGATGAAGCTGTCCAGATTGCCGTTATAGCCGGTGATGGGTGCGCCCACCATGCCGAAGAACCGCTCTCTGTGATTGGAACCGGTGGCATCCTTGCCGCTGTTCTCGTTGATGTGCTGGAGGATCTTGTTGCCCTCGAAGCTGGTGCGGGTGATGAACAGGGTGTACTGGAGGTTGACCTGATCCTGCTCATAGTTGTTGTCGTTGGTGAATTCTACGAAGCCGAAGGCGGACAGGTTTCTGGGCTTATCGCTGTTGTTGGTGATGACCGCACGCCAAACCTCATAGGTTGCGCCGTTGGGCACGTAATAGGTCACCTCAGAGCGGATGTCTGCATAGTCGGCAGAGATCACAGTGTACGCGGTGCCGTGACGGCAGACGCTCTTGTAGGTATCCAGCGGCTTGCCAACCGGCTGCCAGGAAGCCGACCAGTAATCTGCGGTGTCGTTGTCCCGCAGGTAGATGTAACGGCCAGGCAGTGCCATCATCGAGTTGAAGCGATAGCGGCTGATTCTGCCGTTTGCGCCGGACTTGACGAAGCTATAGCCGGCAGCATTGTTAGAAATGATTGCGCCGTATTCCGGCGAACCAAGGTAGTTGACCCACGGTGCCGGGGTATCCGGATGGTCGATCACATACTCCTTGTTCTTGAGGTCAAAGTAACCATACTGCATAAGTAGGATCCTCCTTTATCGGTATTTTTCTGAATTTTTACCGCAGCGCTCTGAGAGCCTGCGCCCTGCCGTCTGCCATTGCAATCTGTGCAAGAGAAGCAGCGCAGGTGTTAGAATCTGTCTTCACAAGACACACAGATACGCTTGTGAAGACTGGTTCTTATGTTATCATATCATGGAACAGCATTTTTTGCAAGGGGGTTTCGGAAAAAATCCGATTTTTTTCGGGAAATTCCGGAAAATTTACATGCAGGGCAAAAAACAGCCCCGCCCGTCTGCACCGCAGCAGACAGCAGAGCTGTTTTCCACTTCAAAAAGGAGAATTATTCCGCCGAATAGATCACCACTTCGTCAGAAACGGCAAAGCCGCCAAACGTCTCCGTTCCCGCATCGCCGCCCTGAAATGTGAGGTGTACCAATTCCACTTCCGCCACATCCTGCGGTGCAATGGGTTCGCTGTAGCAGAGAACCATGGAGAAATTTCCCTGCGAGTCTGTTTCCGTCCCGTACAGAGACATCAACGGAATGTACGAATCCAGACTATCTGCGGCGCAGCTTGGAATTGCGTGGATCTGCCGAATGGCATAATCCGAAGCTTCCGCCTGCCCTACCATATCCTCTGTGTACACATCGCTGAGCTTTCTGCCGTCTTTCAACGTAATCACGAACGTGACATTGCTTTCCTCCCTCTGCCATTCCCTTGGCATAGAGATATTGGCAGAGAGCGTTTGCAGTGTGACACTGCCGCCGTCAAACGCTGCGGTGATGGGGGCATTTCCAACAAAGTTCAGCGCCATCTCCGTGTGCCATGTTCCATCCAGCACTGCATCAGAAGCGGCGTAGCACTGCGCACGCTTTTCCATTTGCTTCTGCGCCAACTGGTTCTGGCTACGGTATTCTTTCCATGCAGCAACATCAAATTCTGCCGGAAGTTCTCCTGCTGCCAAGCCATCCAAGGCAGCGGCACCATACACCTCCCGCACGTAATCACTGAGAAAGGAATCCTCATACTGATTTACCTGTGCATCAATCGCCTGGATCTGCTGATCGGTATAGAAATTCTGGAACGTCAGCTCCAGCTTTTTCCCTTGCAGTCCGGATTTCTGGATGCTGAGATTCAAATAGTAGGCGCCGTTTTTTTCCCGAAGTTCTGCCACCGTTCCGCCGTCGTTTGCCTCCTCCAGCAGTACCGTTCCGTCTGTGTCCAAGACAGAAAGCTGATACGGAATCTTCAAGCCGTCCGTCAGCGATACGCCGGATGCCGTGACAGAAAAGCTCAGCAGCGCCTGACTATCATCGCCGTACATTCCCAACAGTGCAAACTGCACCTGTGCATTGGTACTATCGATTACCGCATGCGGCACGGTGACCAGCGATTCCATTTTTTCCGGATGTTCCGGCACTTCTTTGGAAAACAGGCTGCGGAAAAACGCTTCAGTTCCACCGATTCCGGCAGCTGTGGAGAGCATCGTTCCGCCAGTCACCAGAACTGCCGCAGCGGCAGCACCGGCAACCCAGCGTGTCCACGTTCTGCGGCGCAGCGAATGCATCGGCTTTATCGTGATTCCCAGCTGTTCCTGCACACGCTTTGCAACAGCATCTGCTGCAATCTCCTCTGATGTTATCTCCGGTACGCCGTTTTTTTCCGCATCATAGTGGTCAAACCAATCGTAATCATTCATTTGCATATTTTGTCACTCCTTTTCATATGGCAGCAAACTGTATCTTCTGCACCGCCGGCGAATCCTCATAGGCATAGCCACGGTCAATCAATTCCTGCTGCAAACGCTTTCGGGCACGGCTCATCCGCATTTTCACCGCAGATTCTTTCATACCGAGATCCTCTGCGATTTGCTTAACGCCCTCGTAGTAATAATAATGGCGCACCAGGATCTCCCGATCTTTTGGTGCAAGGGCATCCAGCACATCCTGCAGCATCTCCGCCAAAATCTTCTGATCAATCTCCTGCTCAATGTCCTCGCAGCAGCAAATTGATTCCGCCTGCTCTAAACCAACTGTTTCCTGATATCCGCGCAGCCGATTCTTGGCGCAGTTTCGAGCGACAGTCGCAAGATAGGGGCGCAGTTTCCCCTGCTGAATTTCTTTGCTGTGGTTCCAGACGATGACAAAAACATCTGCCGTTACCTCTTCCACATCGGACTCTGTCAGCACCTTCCCCAGAATGTTCCGAACAATGGTTCCCACATATGCGGTGTATTGCTGCATCAGTTCGGACAGTGCATCCGGATCATGCTGCTTCAACTGTTTTATCAGCCTTCGTTCCTGCATGCGATCACCTTCTTTTTCTGTATTTCACGGCCGTTCACTTATAATAACACCGCTGCCGCCCGTTTGGTCACATTTTGAGCAACAAAAAAACAGCCCCGCCCGTCTGCACCGCAGCAGACAGCAGAGCTGTTTAACATCAGAACCGAAACGAGTTTCCGTTAGTCCTCTTTGGTGTCATTCTCCCCATCGGATTCCGCAGGCGGTTCCGGCTGGTCTGCGTGGCCGATCTGGTGGAGTCTGCCATGGGTATAGGTATCGTCATACTCCGGAACGGCCGCATCCTCCTCCGGCCCGTCGTCCTCCAAGATGCCGCGGTAGCCGTCATCCGGCTCCTCCGCTGCCTCGGCAGCGCCGTTCTCTCCACGCTGGGAAAGCGGAATCTTCTGAAGTTCCTTTGCCTGACGCAGCGCTTCCTTTTCCTCCCTGGTCATGATCGTCCGGCGAATCACCTGCACGGCAATCAGCAGCACCACGAGAATGGCAGCGCACAGCACCACGTAAAATACCAGTCTGCCCCAGTCGAAGTTCAGGGCCTTGAAGTTGATCTTCACGTCGCACTTCTTGACGTAATCCGCAGCAGCACCGGTGTATCCGATGAGCAGAAAGTCATCCATGGCCTCCACCTGCATGTCATCGGAGCTGCTGCCGGAGGAGGAGTCCTCGCTGCTGTCGCTTTCCACGGAAACACAGCCAAACGCATAGTCCCCGATGGAGGACACCCGCTTGGGCAGTGTCACCTCTTTCAGGCTGTCGCAGCAGAAAAAGGCATAGCTGCCGATTTCCAGATTCTTTTCTGTGGTGTCCTCATCCTCTGCGCCCACAAAGGTGACCTCCTTTAGGGCGGAGCAGTCCGAGAACGCCGTTTCCCCGATGGTCGTCACGCTCTCCGGAATGGTAATGGATTGCAGCCCGCTGCAAAAGTCAAACGCCATCTCTCCGATGTACTGCAAGTCATCGTGAAACGTCACCTGCTGCAAGTTTTCAGCGGCAAAAAATGCTCCGGCGTATACCACCAGCGTTCCCTCCGGCACTTCAAAGGACGTGTCCTCCCGTCCTGCCGGATAGGCATAGAGGATGTCGTGCGCCTTGTTATACAGCACGTTGTCATCCACAATGTAATTGGGGTTGCCGTCCTCCACGGTCAGGGTCTTCAGACTCCGGCAGCCGAAAAACGGCAGTGCGCCAATGTCCTCCAGCGTTGCCGGCACATCAAAGGACTCCATGGACATACAGCCATAAAACGTATACGAACCCAGCTGCGTCACATGCGCCGGAACGGAAACCTCTTGCAGCGCCGTGCAGTAATAGAACAGCTGGTCGCCGATGGTTTCCAGCGCACGCGGCAGCGTGACCTCTTCCAGCGAGGTGCAGTAGCCAAACGCCATGCTTCCGATCTCTGTCACATCGTCCCCAAGCTTCAGATCTTTCAGTGAAGTGCAGTTGAAAAATGTGCCGTCCTCGATCTTGGTGACAGCGTCCGGAATCGTCAGCGATTCCAGCGAGGTGCAGCCGTAAAAGGCAGCCGAGCCAATGGACTGCACCGTTTCCGGAATGGTCAGACCCTGCAGGGATTCGCACTCTGCAAACGCCTCTTCCCCGATAGCAGTGACGTTGTAGCCGTCGATCTCCGGCATAATGCTGACGTGAGTCGCCGAAGTGGCACAGCCGGTGACGGAAACATTTGTGCCATCTGTAATGGTATAGGTCAGCGTGCCGTCGTCAAAGGTGTTGGACTGCGTTGTGCTCTCCTCGGCAAATACCGCACCGGAAGAAACGGCAAGCATTCCGGCAGACAGCACCGCTGCCAGAAATCCGGCAAAGGTGCGTGCCGCCGTGTGTTTGATATGCTTCATAAAATTTCTCGGTCCTTTCCCGTCTATTTTCTCTTCCCCGGTTTCGTCGCCGATGCCTGGCGTGTGGTCGTGCGGATGCGGTTCCGGCTGCGATGCACCAGAACGATCGCCGTAATCCCGCCTGCCGCAGCGACAGCGATGCCGCCGGCAAGCAGCCATTTCCACAGGGACGCATGCTTCCAGCTGCGCTCATAGGCACGCACCGCAGCGCTGCCCCCATTGCGGATGTTCAGCTTGTCGATGCGCTGGTCGTCCTTGCCGTCTGCATTGGTGTAATACCCCAGTGCCTTTTCCCCGATCTCTGTGATGCTCGCCGGAAGCGACAGTTCCAGCAGCGCACCGCAGTTATAGAAACATTTCTCGCCCAGCTGTGTCACGCCGTCCGGAATGTTGATGTCCGCCAGCGCCACATCGGAATAGAAACAGTAGTCTCCCAGCGTCTGCATCGTGTCGGGCAAGGTCACCTGCTCCAGAGACGTGCAGTAAGCGAACACCGCACCGTTGAGCTGCGTTACGCCGTCCGGCACGGCAATGTTCTTCAGCGCCGTACAGTAATAGAAGCAGTCCTCCCCGATTGCAGTCACCTGATTCAGGTCGATCTGTTCCAAGGTGGAAGCGCCGATGAAGCTCCAGTCCCCCAGCGTCCGGCACGCATCCGGCACCGCATAGCCGGTTTCCTCCCGTGCCTGCGGATAGCGGATCAGCGTGGACTGGTCGGCGGAAAACAGCACGCCGTCCTCGGCACAGTATGCGGAATTGCCCTCTGCCACAGAGAACGCCGTCAGCGCCTGACAGCCGTCAAAGGCATAGTCGCCGATGGAGGTGCAGGATGCCGGCAGCGTGATGTCCGTCAGCTTCTGGCAGTTCTGAAAGGCATACTTCCCGATGGAGGTCAGCCCATCCGGCAGCTCCAGCGATGCCAGCGCCGTGCAGCTGTAAAACGTCTCGTTTCCAATGCTTTGCAGAGTGTCCGGCAGTTCCAGAATAGACAGAAATGTACATTCATAGAACAGAGCATCCGGCAGCGCCGTCAATGTCTTTGGCAGGTTGATGATGTTCAGCATGGAGCAGCTCTCGAAAGCACCCTTGCCGATGGAGGTCAGCCCCTCCGGCAGAACCACCTCGCAGAGCATGGGACAGGAGGCAAAGGCACTCTCGCCGATAGCAGTCACATGCTCCGGAATCGTCACGGTGGAGACGAAACTGCAATTCATAAACGCTGCATCACCGATCTGCGTCACCGGTGCCCCGTCGATTTCCGCCGGAATCTCTGCGCTGGTGGCAGCGGTGTCGCAGGAAGTGATGGTAATGCCGCCGTCCGTATTTTCCCGATAGGTGAACACATCATACTTGGCATCCTGCGAGGTGTCCACAGAAATGCCGCTGTCCTCCGCTGCCGCTGCGGATGTCTCCAGTTCCGCTGCTGCTGCCGGAAACTGCGGCACAGTGCCGAGTAAAAGCACCGCTGCAAGCAGGCCGCATCCGATCTGATACCACGTTCTCATCGTTTTTCCTCAGCGGACTTATCAGAGGATTCCGGCGCATCCTTTTTCTTCTTACCGCCGGCGATCAGCACCACACCGCCAACCAGCAGCACTGCCACGCAAACGCCCAGCAGCACCCACTTGCCGTACTGCTGCCACGGACTCTTCTCTTCCACTGCGGTCTGAAGCTTGGTATCCTCAGTGGCAGAGGCTGCGCTGTCCTCAGTGAGGACGCTCTGGAAGGTAAAGCTGTTGACATAGTCGTTCTCGGAATCCTCCACGGTGCAGTACCGCTGCGCTTCCGAACCGACGCTGCCGTAGATCACGAAATCGCTTACAGCAGTCTTCATGTCATCCTCGTATCCAAAGGCGCAGAAGCCGATGGCGCTGACACTTGCCGGAACGGTCACCTCTTTCATGGCAGTTCCGGCGAACGCTGCCATCTCAACGGTTTCCAGACCGTCTGCAAATGTCACACTGCTCAGGTTGGCGCATCCGGCGAATGACGCTGCGTCAATGCTGCGCACCGATGCCGGAAATGTCATCTCTGTGAGGCGGGTGCAGTAGGCAAACGCATAGTCATAGATCTCTGTCACTGTATCCGGCAGCGTCACCGACTGGATGTCGCTGTAGGCAAACGCCCACTCATCAATGAAGAGCAAGCCGGAGGGCAGGCTGACGCTGGTCAGACTCGTCTGGGCAAAAGATGCCGGCCACAGCTCGGTTACGCCGTCAGGCACAGTGTAGGTGTCCCCCGACTTTGCCGGCGGATAGGCGATGAAGCTGGTGCCGTCTGCGGAGAGCAGCGCACCGCTGTCGTCCACTGCAAAGCTGGTGCTGCCGCTCTCCACCGAGAACGATTCCAGCGAGGAGCAGCCAAAGAAGCAGGCATCGCCAATGCCGGTCATGCTCTCCGGAATGGTGACGGACTGCAGGGACGTCTGGCTCTCCAGTGCATCATCCCCCAGCTTTGCCACAACGTGGCCGTCCAGCTTGCCGGGCAGGGTCAGATCGGTGTCCTTTCCGCTGTAGCCGACAATGGTCGCCGTGCCGTCTGTCTCCAAAGTATAGGTATAGTCACCGCTGGTCACGGTTTCCGCCTGTGTGGTGTCCTCTTCCATTCCGCCGATTTCCTCGTCCGCCGAAACCGGCAGGGCAAGCAGTGCAGTGCCGGTCAGAACAGCAGCCACCAGAAGTGTGATCTTATGTTTTCTCATAATTCTTTCTCATCCTTTAAATTTCTCCGGAAATGCGCTTTCCCATCCTGCGCTTTCCTTATTCTACCGTTACCGACTTTGCCAGATTGCGGGGTTTATCCACATCATTTCCCTTGAGCACCGAAGTATAATATGCGATGAGCTGAAGCGGTACGACCGCAATCATGGGCATCAGCAGATCGTCAAATTCCGGCAGATCGAAACGAATGTCCACTGCCTCCGGATCTACGCTGTCGCTCTCCCGGCAAACCAGAATCACCCTGGCGCCCCGTGCCTTGACCTCTTTGATGTTGCTGATGGTCTTTTCTTTCAGCGCCTTCTGCGTTGCCACGGCGATGACCGGCATGTTCTCCGTAATCAGGGAGATGGTGCCGTGCTTCAGTTCGCCGGCTGCGTAGGACTCCGAGTGGATGTAGGAGATCTCCTTGAGTTTCAGCGAGCCCTCCATGCTCAGTGCGTAGTCCAGCCCGCGTCCGATGTACAGCAGGCTGTCTGCGGTAATCAGCGAGGAGGCGATGTACTGCGCCTGTTCCTTGTGCTCCAGAATGGCAGCGATGCTGTCCGGTGTCTGCTGGAGCAGTTCCACCAGTCTGCGGCACTCCGCCTCATCGATTTTTCCCACAGCCAGCGCCAGTTCAAAGGCAAACAGATACATCACAGCAATCTGCACGATGTACGCCTTGGTGGAAGCCACGGCGATCTCCGGCCCTGCGTGGGTATAGATGAGCATATCCGCCTCCCGTGCAATGGAACTACCCATGGCGTTGACAATGGCGAGGGTCTTTGCCCCCAGCGACTTCGCCAGACGCATTGCTGCCAGACTGTCCGCCGTTTCACCGGACTGGGAGATGATGATGACAAGGTCGCCCTCTCCCACCAGCGGTTCCCGATAGCGGAACTCCGAGGCAATGTCCACGGTCACCGGCACACGTGCCAGCTTCTCGATCACGTACTTGCCCACGGTGCCGGCATGCATTGCCGTACCGCACGCCACCACCTGAATATGGCGGAAGCCACGGAGCACCTCCGGCGTAATCCCGCACTCCTCCAGATTGGGCAGGCCGTTCTGGATGCGGGGCGCAATGGTATTGCGAATGGCGGTGGGCTGCTCGTGAATCTCTTTCAGCATGAAGTGGGCATAGCCGCCCTTGCCGATTGCCTCCACATCCCAGTCCGCCGTTTTCAGCTCTTTCCGCACCGGCTGTCCAAAGGCATCGTAGATCTGCACGCCGTCACTGTTCAGCACGGCGATCTCCTCGTGTTCCAGAAGATAGTAATCCCGTGTGTACTCGATGATTGCCGGCACATCCGAGGCAATGAAACTCTCGCCCTTGCCAACGCCCACGATCAGCGGGCTTTCACAGCGCACGGCATACACCTGATCCGGATGGTCAGCGAAGATGATGCCCAGCGCATAGGAGCCCTCCAGGTCACGGATGGTCTCGGAAATCGTCTGAATGGGACTACCGTTATAGCGGTAGTCCAGCAGCCGTGCCACCACTTCCGTGTCCGTGTCGCTGGCGAAGGTCACGCCCTTGCCCATGAGGAAGTCTTTCAGCTCCTTGTAGTTTTCAATGATGCCGTTGTGCACGATGGTGACTCTTCCGCCGGTGTGGGGATGCGAATTCACATCGGACGGCTCGCCGTGAGTCGCCCAGCGGGTGTGGCCGATGCCCACATGTCCCTTTGGACGGCCCTCCTTTTCCATCCGCTCCTCCAGATTTTTCAGACGGCCCTTCGCCTTGGCAACAACGATCTTCCCCTCCTGAAACACGGCGATGCCTGCGGAGTCATATCCGCGGTATTCCAGCTTGCTCAGACCGCTCATCAAAACATCCGTACAATCCCGCTTTCCCACATATCCAACAATTCCACACATAGAATCAATCCCTCACTTTCCGTTTCCGGCAAAACAGCGCCGAAAAACAGATCTCTTTATTTTCTTTCTGAATACATTATAATAGTATTATCGATAAGCTCTTGTATTTTACAAAAGATGCCCTATAGATTATAACATAAATGCAACGGAAATGCAACTGATTTTTTGGTGAAAATTACGTGATTGCGATTTGAAAAGGAAATCATCCGCCGTTTTTGAGCCGCTGGGTTCCGCTGCGCCGAATGCGCCGGATTTGCCGTCTGACGCCGGATTGCTCTTGTTTCAGGTATTCCGCCATTTCAGCCGCATTCATTTTCTTTTACAGTATAATAAAAATTGCTTGTGTTGCAAGCACATCTAGAAATATTTCTAAGCTTTATTGCTATAAAACTTAAAAAATCAAAAATCTCAAAAAAATGCTTGACGAATGGGACATCCTGTGATATAATAAATATCGTTGCAGCGCTGGTGTAGCTCAGTTGGTAGAGCAGCTGATTTGTAATCAGCAGGTCGGGGGTTCAAGTCCGTCCACCAGCTCCAATATTCTACAACCTACATGTGTGATTTGGGAGAGTTCCCGAGTGGCCAAAGGGGGCAGACTGTAAATCTGTTGCTTCTAGCTTCGATGGTTCGAATCCATCCTCTCCCACCAAAAAACAGGTAGACTCTTCGAGAGTTTACCTGTTTTTTTTCGATTTCATGTGTATGGCTTTGTAGATCCAAAAATCAGAAGCCGTGTCCTGCGGATGCTGCTTCTTCAAACGACGAACACGAGAAAGAGGAAGAGAATTATGGTACGAGAAGATTTGAGAAATGTCGCCATTATCGCCCACGTTGACCACGGCAAGACCACGCTGGTTGACGAGATGCTGAAGCAGGGCGGCGTATTCCGGGAAAATCAGGCTGTGGCAGACCGTGTCATGGACTCCAACGATCTGGAGCGTGAGCGTGGTATCACCATTCTGGCAAAGAACACCTCGGTACGCTACGGCGACACCAAGATCAATATCATTGATACACCAGGACATGCGGACTTCGGCGGTGAGGTAGAACGTGTTCTCAGCATGGTAGACGGCGCACTGCTGCTGGTAGATGCGGCCGAGGGCCCGATGCCTCAGACACGCTTTGTGCTCTCCAAGGCACTGGAAATGAACCTGAAGATCATCGTTGTGGTCAACAAGATCGACCGTCCGGACGCACGCCTGGACGAGATTGCAGACGAGGTGCTGGAGTTGCTCATGGATCTGGATGCCAGCGAAGAACAGCTGGAAAACACCCCATTCCTGTACTGCTCCGGCCGTGCCGGCACGGCCAGCTTTGACCCCCACGAAACAGGCACCGACCTCAAACCCCTGTTCGACACCATTATGTCCTATGTGGATCCGCCGGAGGGCGATCCGGAGGCACCGCTGCAAATGCTGATCTCTTCCATTGACTATAATGAGTACGTGGGCAGAATCGGCATCGGCCGCATCGCAAGAGGCACCATTCAGGTGGGACAGCAGGTGCTGCTGGGCAACTACCACGATCCGGAGAACTCCCGCCGCAACAAGATCGTCTCCCTGCTGCAAATTCAGGGACTTCAGCGTGTGCCGGCAGAGTCCGCAACCGTGGGCGACATCGTCTGGATCAGCGGCATTGAGAACATCTCCATCGGCGACACCGTCTGTGCGCCGGAGTGCTTCGAACCGCTGCCGTTCACCAAGATCAGCGAGCCGACGGTGGAAATGACTTTCTGTGTCAACGACAGCCCGTTTGCCGGACAGGAGGGTAAGTTCGTCACCTCCCGCCAGCTTCGTGACCGTCTGATGCGGGAGCTGCTCCGTGACGTTTCCCTGCGTGTCACTGAGACCGACAGCACCGATGCATTCCGTGTTGCCGGCAGAGGTGAAATGCACCTGTCCATCCTGATTGAGAACATGCGCCGTGAGGGCTACGAGCTGGGCGTTTCCACGCCTCGTGTTCTGTTCCACGAAGTGGACGGCAAGCGCTACGAACCCATCGAGGAACTGTCCATCGACGTTCCGGAGGAGTGCGTTGGCTCTGTCATGGAAAAGCTTGGCTCCCGCAAGGCAGAACTGCAGGACATGCACCCGCAGGGCAGCCGTACCCGTCTGACCTTCCTGATCCCCTCCCGGGGTCTGTTCGGCTATAAGAGCGAATTTCTAACCGACACCAAGGGCGAGGGCATCATGAGCAGCGTCTTTTATGAGTACCAGCCGTACAAGGGCGATATTCCCCGCCGCAGCGTTGGTTCGCTGATCTCTTTCGAAACCGGCGAAGCTGTCACCTACGGTCTGTTCAACGCACAGGAGCGCGGCTCGCTGTTCATCGGCGCAGGCGTGCCAGTTTATGAGGGCATGGTTGTGGGCGCATCCCCCAAGGCAGAAGATCTGGTAGTCAACGTCTGCAAGCGCAAGCACCTCACCAACACCCGTGCCAGCGGCAGCGACGATGCGCTCCGTCTGGTACCGCCGCGCAACCTGAGTCTAGAAGACTGTCTGGAATTTCTGGCAGACGACGAGCTGCTGGAGGTCACCCCCAAGACACTCCGCATCCGGAAGCAGATCCTGAGCAATCAGACCCGTGCAAAAATGCGCGGCAAAAAATAAAAGCAACGCCGCACAAGCTTTGTACGGGATTGCCTAAAACTCGTGTTCCCCGAAAGCCAACCGCACCGATTCAGTTTCAGTCGGTGCACCGAAGAAAGGAACGAATATGACACATCATCCATTTTGGAAAAAAGCATTGTGGGCTGCCCTCCTGACCGCAGCGTTCGCCATGACCGCTACCGGCTGCGGCAATCAAAAGGATGACAGCAGCACCGCCGGTGCAGGCACCTCCGCCTCCCAGACCGAAGTCGGCACGACACCGGAAGGCGGCGACACTGCACCGGAAACCAGCATCTTCAACTATCAGATGAACGATGACGGCACCATTTCCATTACCGGATACAACGGGACAGATACCGATCTGAACATCCCGTCCACGGTGGACAGCTATGTGGTTTCCGCCATCGCCGACCACGCCTTTGAGGCAAACTGGAATCTCACCAGCGTGACGCTGCCGAATGGTCTGGCCACCATCGGCGAGAGTGCGTTCATGGACTGCGGTTCGCTGACCTCGGTTTCCATTCCGGAAACGGTTTCCACCGTGCGCCGTGCGGCATTTGCAAGCTGTTCCAGCCTGACCAGCATCTCCCTGCCGGCTGCAACCACCACCGTTATGGAAGAGGCGTTCACCGGCTGCGGCAGCCTCACCGACCTGACGATCGCCAGCTGCACGCTGGAATACGACCGCTGGGGTCTGGTAGAGGGCGCAGAACCGCTGGCAGTGACCATCACCTGCCCGTCCGGCTCCGCCATTGAAACATGGGCAGCGGAAAACGGCATTTCCACCCAGCCGCTGGCATAAGGAAAGGACAAGCGCATGAAAAAATCCCTTTGGAACCGTATTACCGCACTGCTGCTCGCCTGCACCGCCCTGTTTGCCATGGGCGGATGCGGCAGCAAGGCAGATTCCTCCGACACCTCGGAGAGCAGCGCTGCTTCTGAGAGCACCGGAGAGGACATCCAGCCGGTGACGGAATCCAACCCCGATGATATGGATTACAAGCTGACCTACGACAGCGACGCTGTTCCGGAAGGTCTGGCAAACACCATCTCTCTCTATTTCTATGCCATCGACACCCAGAACTATGACCTCTACAAGGCACAGCTCTATACGGACTATCAGGAATCCATGGAGGCATACTTACAGGAGAAGTACAGCTATGGCATGGAGCGTGGACTGGAACAGTACCACGAGACACTGGTGAACTATGCCCAGACCGACACCTTCACCATCACCGGTCTGGAAATGGCACAGGCAAAGGAAGTCCTCCAGGAAAACTTTGAGGAGGACACCGACTTCGTACAGGATTATCTGGACACCTACGCCTCCCTGCTGGGCGACGACTTCGTCAGCAAGATGAAGGAGGACGCCACCGCCATCTATGACATCGCCGTAACCATGAAGGGCAACGATGCCGACGGCAACGAGATCACCATTCTGGACAACGTAGAAGTTCTGGCTGTGGAAATCGACGGAACGTTCGGCATTCTCGGCTAACCCCACAATACAACCGTTTTTGACAAGACCCGTGCTGCATCTTTGCAGGCGGGTCTTTTTGGTGCAAAAACGACAAAACCGGCGCCGGGAATCCGCCTTGGAAAAACAATTGTCCGCAAATTTTATGCAGAACTTGACAATTGCACGAAAATGGCGTATAATAAAAAGTACCGTTTCAAAAAACCGGTCAGAGCAGAAGCTTGTTTTCACGGAGATCCATACATAGAGGGGCCTATGGAATTACTGGCGCTTTGGAAAACCATGCGCCATGCCCATGGAAGCAGCTCTGAGAATCTGCTGCAAACAGATTCTACAGGGACACTGTTCCAGTGTCGCCTGCCATTTCCGGCCGTCCTGGATCGGAAAACAGAATTTCAAAGCGTATGGTTTTGCATGCCACGCTTTGCAGGAGGGTATTTAGCGATGCACAGAGTGTATAACTTTAGCGCAGGCCCGGCAGTGCTGCCGGAAGAAGTGCTGCAGGAAGCAGCAGCTGAAATGATGGATTACAAAGGCACCGGTATGTCCGTAATGGAAATGAGCCACCGCAGTGCCGCATTCGACGAGATTATCAAAACAGCAGAACAGGATCTCCGTGACCTGATGGGAATTCCCGACAACTACAAGGTTCTGTTCCTGCAGGGAGGCGCATCCCAGCAGTTTGCAGCTGTCCCCATGAACCTAATGAAAAACGGCGTAGCTGACTACATCGTCACCGGTCAGTGGGCAAAAAAGGCATATCAGGAGGCGCAGAAGTACGGCAAGGCTGTCAAGATCGCTTCCTCCGAGGACAAGACATTCTCCTATATTCCGGACTGCTCCGATCTGCCCATCGACGAAGACGCCGATTATGTCTATATCTGTGAGAACAACACCATTTATGGTACCAAATATAAGAAGCTGCCCAACACCAAGGGCAAGCCTCTGGTGGCAGACGTTTCCTCCTGCTTCCTGAGCGAGCCGGTAGATGTCACCAAGTACGGTGTGATCTACGGCGGTGTTCAGAAGAATGTGGGTCCGGCAGGCGTTGTCATCGCCATCATTCGGGAAGACCTGATTCCGGAAAAGCCGGCTGTGGAGAACACCCCCACCATGCTGGCATGGAAAACACAGGCGGATGCAGACTCCCTGTACAACACACCGCCCTGCTACGGCATTTATATCTGCGGCAAGGTGTTCAAGTGGCTCAAGAAGATGGGCGGTCTGGAAGCAATGCAGAAGCGCAATCAGGAAAAGGCAAAGATCCTGTACGATTTCCTGGACGAGAGCAAGCTGTTCAAGGGCACCGTCCGCAAGGAAGACCGTTCTCTCATGAATGTACCGTTCGTGACCGGCGACAAGGAACTGGATGCCAAGTTCATCAAGGCTGCTACAGAAGCCGGCTTCGTGAACCTGAAGGGTCACCGCACCGTTGGCGGTATGCGTGCCTCCATCTACAATGCAATGCCCATCGAGGGCGTGCAGAAGCTGGTGGACTTCATGCGTCAGTTTGAAGCAGAAAATGCCTGAAGAAAGGATGGAATCCCATGTATACCATTCAAACACTCAATAAGATTTCTCCTGCCGGAACCGAACGGTTCGGACAGAATTACACCGTAACCGACACCGCTGAGAATCCGGATGCCATTCTGGTGCGCAGCGCATCGCTGCACGAAACCGAATTTGGCTCCAACCTGCTGGCAATCGCCCGTGCAGGTGCCGGTGTCAACAACATCCCGCTGGATCGCTGCGCAGAAGCTGGCATCTGTGTATTCAACACACCGGGTGCCAATGCCAATGCTGTAAAGGAACTGGTGCTCACCGGTCTGCTCATCTCCTCCCGAAAGATTCCGGAGGCAATGACCTGGGCGGCTGGTCTGACCGACGGCGAAACCACCGTTGCAAAGCAGGTGGAAAAGGGCAAGAGCCAGTTCGCCGGCCCGGAGATCAAAGGCAAGACACTGGGCATCATCGGTCTGGGTGCCATCGGCGCACTGGTTGCCAACGCAGCCGTTGCACTGGGCATGAAGGTCGTCGGCACTGACCCGTTCCTGTCCATCGGCGCAGCACTGCGTCTGGATCCGTCTGTGACTGTCGTCAAGACACAGGACGATGTTTTCGCCGCAGCCGATTACCTGACCATCCACGTACCGTTCAACAAGGACACAGAGGGCATGATCAATGCCGCTTCCATCGCCAAAATGAAGGACGGCGTTCGTGTGCTGAACTATGCCCGCGGCGAACTGGTCAACGATGATGATATGATCGCAGCGCTGGAGAGCGGCAAGGTGGCTTACTACTGCACCGACTTCCCCAACGCAAAGACCTGCAACGCAAAGCACATCATTGCAACCCCGCATCTGGGTGCTTCCACACCGGAGAGCGAGGACAACTGCGCAAGCATGGCAGCCGATGAGCTGATGGCTTATCTGGAACAGGGCGACATCCGCAACAGCGTGAACCTGCCCAATGCACAGCTTCAGGCAGTATATACCAAGGTTTGTATCATTCACCGGAACGTTCCGGCAATGATCTCCGCCCTGACCTCTGTCATCGGCGTGGCTGGCGCAAACATTGAGAACATGACCAATGCCAGCAAGAAGGATTACGCTTACACCATTCTGGACATCGACGGTGTCACCGAGGGAATGATCAAGGCACTGACCGCCATTGACGGCGTGCTGCGTGTTCGTGTGATCGAAAAGTAAGAACCCGTCTTCACAAAGCGGATACACGTATTTTGTGAAAAATGGTTCGAAATCCTATGGCATCTCCCCGGCATTTCTCTCTGCCGGGTGACTTCAGCGCACTGCGCTGAAATAGATTGCATTACCAGAGTAGGAAACGGTGCGTTAAGTGTCCGGCAGACGGGGAGTTGCTGCCGGGACGAAAAATTCAGGACAGTGTCCCGAATTTGCGGTGCCGATTCCGCATCCCGCTGAATGCATCATAAGAAGTCCTGATTTTTCAGAAAGCCTTTCTTGAAATTCACTCCTTATGTGCACGAAGCACCATTTCAAAATGCCCGTCAAGGGTAAGGAGGTATTTTCATGAGAGGCTTTTTGTCATTATTCACTGATTCCGCACGTGAACTGAAACAGGTGCGGACCATCACCGTTGCGGCGCTGTTCATGGCGCTGTCCATCGTCCTGCGCACCATCGCCATTCCCATCGGCACGGACATCCGCATCACGTTCGCATTTCTGGGCGTGATGATCATCGCCATGCTGTATGGTCCGGTGGTTTCCATGATTGCCGCACTGGGCACGGACATCATCGGCTATCTGCTGGACGGCTCCAAAATGCGGGAATATAACCTGCTGCTGGCGCTGGTGGTTGTTCTGAATGCGCTGGTATACGGTCTGTTCCTGTATCGCCGCACATCCCAGAAGAACCTGTTGTTCTCCGCCGTGCTGGCACGTCTGACCGTGGTGCTTATCGGCAATCTGGTGCTGAACTCCAGCATTCTGTACGCATGCTACATCAATCCGGATTTCCCGTTTGCCATGTCCGGCTCGGCATGGAGCGCATTCGGCACCTGGATGCTGCCCCGTCTGATCAAGAACGTGGGACAGTTCCCCTTTGACGTCATTATGATCTGCGTTCTGCTGCCCATCGTCGTCAAGGCTTACCAGCAGGTATTCCATAAGTCGGTCCTGCGCACGGTAAATTAAGAGCCTGTCTTTCCATGCGTACACACGTGTCTTGTGAAAACAGATTCTAAGCACCCGTCTTTCCAAGCGGATCAGCTCCCATAATCCGTAAAACCACCCGCTGTCCGGTGTCACTCTGGTGCCGAACAGCGGGTGTTTCTTTGCCATGGCAGACGGGACACAGCGGATTTCGCCGTCTGTGAACCGCAATTCATAGAAAGCGCTGCCTGCCGGCTTCTCTCAAAACGCAAATCCCGAAAAAAACACGTGACAAATTCAGAGAAATATGTTATAATAGAGGTTAAGAGCCTACGCCGCCGGAACTTCTTTCCACAGGATCCGGCGGCTGCAAATAAAGGAGGATCCTGTATGTCAAAAAAGCCGTTCTATATTACCACACCGATCTACTATCCGTCCGGCAATCCGCACATCGGACACTGCTACACCACCGTTGCCTGCGATTCCATCGCACGCTACAGACGGATGCAGGGCTATGATGTGATCTTTCTCACCGGTACCGATGAGCACGGTCTGAAAATCGAACAGAAAGCCGCTGCCAAGGGCGTTACCCCGAAAGAATACGTGGACGAGATCGTCAAGACGTTCAAAGCCCTCTGGGCAAAGATGCACATCAGCTATGACCGCTACATCCGCACCACCGACGATTACCACATAGAGACGGTACAGAAGATTTTCAAGAAACTGTACGATCTGGGCTACATCTACAAGGGCGAGTACAAGGGCAAGTACTGCACCCCGTGCGAGAGCTTCTGGACGGAATCCCAGCTGGACGAAAACGGTTGCTGTCCGGAATGTCACCGTGAGGTGACCGAGGCAAAGGAAGAGGCATACTTCATGAAGATGTCCCCCTTCGCCGACCGCATTGAAAAGCTGCTCACAGAGACCGACTATCTTCAGCCGAAAACCCGTGCGGTAGAGCTGGTAAACAACTTCATCAAGCCCGGTCTGGAAGACCTGTGCGTTTCCCGCACCTCTTTCAAGTGGGGCATTCCGGTCACATTCGACCCCGACCACGTGGTTTACGTCTGGATCGATGCGCTGTCCAACTATATCAGCGCACTGGGCTACGGCAACGAAGCTTACCACGATTTCGACCGCTACTGGCCGGCAGATGTCCACATGGTTGCCAAGGACATCATGCGGTTCCACGCCATTATCTGGCCGGCAATGCTGATGGCGCTGGATCTGCCGCTGCCGAAGCACCTCGCCGTTCACGGCTGGATCACCTTCAACGGACAGAAAATGTCCAAGTCGCTGGGCAACGTAGTTGACCCGTTCCTGCTGGCAGACCGCTACGGCGCCGATGCCATCCGCTATCACATCCTGCGGGAAATGGCGCTGGGCGCAGACAGCTCGTTCTCCAACGAGATCATGATCAACCGCATTAACTCCGATCTGGCAAATGGTCTGGGCAATCTGGTTTCCCGTACCGTTGCCATGGTGGACAAGTACTTCGGCGGCACGCTGCCGGAGGAACGTCAGGCAGGCGAGTTTGACGACGACCTCATTGCAGCTGCCACCGGACTGAAAGCAAAGCTGGAGACGCTGCTGGACAAGACCCAGTTGAACCAGATGCTGGCGGAGATCTTCCAGGTGGTATCCCGTGCAAACAAGTACATCGACGAGACAGCGCCGTGGATTCTGGCACGGGACGAGGCAAACCGCACCCGTCTGGCAACAGTGCTGTACAACCTGCTGGAGACCATCCGCATCATCACCCTGCCGCTGGGCGCATTCATGCCGGAGACCATGCCGAAGATCTGGGCGCAGATCGGCGCAACAGAGGACACGCTGACCTACGACACCGCCGACCAGTTCGGCACACTGCCGGCAAATGTGACGGTGCACAAGGGTGAGATCATCTTCCCGAGAATTGACGTGGAGAAGGAGATCGACGAGCTGAACCAGCTGATTCTGGCAGCACAGCCCAAGGAAGAGCCGAAGGAGCCGGAGTTCACCCCGCAGCCGCTGGCAGAGGAGATCGGCATCGAGCAGTTCGGTGCGGTGGATCTGCGTGTGGCAAAGGTGCTGGAATGCGAAAAGGTGAAGAAGTCCAAGAAGCTGCTGAAGCTCCAGCTGGACGACGGCATGGGCGGCAGACAGGTGGTTTCGGGCATTGCACCGTGGTACAAGCCGGAAGACCTGATCGGCAAGAAGATTATGCTGGTGGCAAACCTGAAACCGGCAAAGCTGTGCGGCGTGGAGAGCTGCGGCATGATCTGTGCAGCAGATATGCCTAACGGTGATGTCAAGGTGATCTTCCCTGACGAAAGCCTGCCGGTAGGCGCAAAGATTCGCTAAACGAACAAAACGCAAAACCATAGAAAAAGAAGCCGTACCTCGGAGTGGTCTGAGGTACGGCTTTTCTGTTGGGGGTGCGGTTTGGTTATGCCAGCTTCTGCCGGAGCAGTGCCAAGTCGAAGCCGTTGACAGTACCGTCTGCGTTGAGGTCAGCGGTCTGCCACTGGGATTGTGTCAGGGTGTCCTCGCCCAGAAGATAGCGTTGGAGTAGAACGGCATCGGCGGTGGTGAGGGTGTTGTCGGCGTTGAGGTCACCGTTATGTGTCATTTCTTGTTCTGAATTATATACACAAAAATGACAATCGTTTCGATTGCTGTCTAAATATCCAAAAACATTTGAAGAAGTTACATATGCACTATAATTTCCTGCCTTGGTAATTGTGTATGATACTTCCTTTGCATCAGATGCTATAGAATCAATCCTTTCATTATCTCTATAAATTCCAATTGCATAATTTACTGCATTATCACTCTCTATTACAAATTTTACTGTTTCTCCTACTAGATACTTTGATTTATTTGTTTTAAGAATTGATATTTCTGGTTTTGAATCATACACATTAAAATGACAGTCATTTCGATTACTGTCTAAATATCCAAAAGCATTCGAAGAAGTTACATATGCACTATAATTTCCTGCCTTGGTAATTGTATATGATACTTCATTTGTGTCCGATGCTATAGAATCAATTCTTTCATTATCTTTATAAATTCCAATTGCGTAATTTACTGCATTATCACTCTCTATTGTAAATTTTATTGTTTCACCTACGGAATAACTTGACTTATCAGTTTTAAGAAATGATGCTATTGGTTTTGAATCATATACACTAAAATAAACTAAAGCACTATCTACATATCCCGATGAATTATAGGAAGTTACATATGCACTATAATCACCAGCAGTTGTTGGTGTGTAATTATAAATTGATTCAGAAAAAGATTCTGTTGTATCGACCCTTTCACCGTTTCGGTATATTCCAATTAAATAACCTGTGGCTTTATCGCTTGAAACATGAAAAACTACATTTTCACCAACAGCATACAGTGCTTTATCTATTGAAATATTAGACACTGTCGGCGGATTTGGATTCGGATTCGGATAATTCGGTCTCAAATACAACCGAATCGAACCGCCCATGCTTTTCGCAACGCTCTGTGCATTTCTCTCTCCGGCACATCTTCCGCCAGGATAAGTTTTCCCCTGGTTATTACCGCCGGCACAGTACACAGTGCCACCCTCGACCCTTGTTACAATTTCCACGTGCGACCATGAAAAAAACAACAGGTCTCCCGGCTGCGGCGAAGATACTACAACCGCACCTCTTTTTCGCATCTTTTTTTCAAAATCTGCAACCGTTCCACCGTGTGCAACGATTGAATCATCACATCCGGCATTTTCAAGGCAGTCCGCAACATATTCATCACACCATGCCCCATAATCGACCCCAGAATACCCAAAATCAGAACAAGTTCGACCAGCTTGTGATTTCGCTATCGTCGCAACATCCTGTGCAACATTGCCGGTCAGAGTATATCTGCTCTTATCAAAGCCATCCTTTCGACAGCAAATCGCAGAGACTGTCAGTGGATTCATTGACAAAGAACCCAGATATGTTCCAAATAGCACAATGCTGACAAACGCCGCAATCCACCGGACAAACCTTGTTTTCCTGCTTGCTTTCACTGATACCAACTCCTTTGTTTCCAGTCAAATCCATTCTTTGTTTGTTTTTTCTTCCTCGAAATACAACGAATCATGTATTTCTAAAAATATAATACTACGTTTATTGTAAAAAATCAAGTGTTCGTCCGTATTTGTAGTATAATTTTGGTGAAATCAATAAATAGGAGCGAGTGACATTATGCAACATTACCAGCGGATTCGTGACCTCAGAGAAGACCACGATCTGACACAGGAAGCACTTTGCAAAAAGTTATACATGCACAAGACCACCTACACCAATTACGAACAGGGAAAACATTCGGTACCGCTGGACTTTGCCGTCCAGCTGGCGGACTTCTACGGGGTCAGTCTGGACTACATCGCCGGACGCACCAACATTCCCGTCAACCGCTGTACCGTTTCGCTCCACGAAGACGCCGCTGCCGTGCTCCAAAAATACAACGCCCTCACCGAACGCAACAAGGGCAAGCTGGAACAATTCCTCGACACCCTCTATGAACAGCAGGCTCAGCAAAAAGAAGCGCAATCCTCCGGCTGAAATAAATACCGCACAAAAGTCCCCGCACCGTCTGACCGATGCGGGGACTCTTTTGGTCCGCTTATTTTTCCGGTGTCACGCTGCAAACTGTCAGCGTTTCCGCCTGCACAGTAAACCGGATCTCCATGCCGGCAAAGGGGAAGCCGTATACCCGTTCCGGGTCGTGCTGGTAGGACGGGCGGGGATCCTGCGCCAGCAGTTCCGTCAGCGGTTCACGCAGATGCGCCGGCACCTGTGACAGCCACGCCTCCGGAAAGACCACGTGCAGCCGGTGGGCTGCTGCCTGCACCGCAAATCCGCCTCTTGCCTCCGGATGGCTGTCGATATGGGGCAGGTAGGGCTTGATGTCATAGATGGGCGTGCCGTCCATGAGGTCGGCGCCGGTCACGATCAGATACGGCGCATCTTTCCCGTGGAGCACCACCTCTTTCAGCGCCACCACCGACAGCCCCACCGGATTCGGCCGGAACGGCGAACGGGTGGCGAATACCCCCATGCGCTGGTTCCCGCCCAGTCTCGGCGGACGCACCGTGGGCGACCAGTTTTCCCGCACCGCCTGCGAGAACTGCCAGATCAGCCAGATGTGGCTGTATTCCTCCAGCCCCCGAAAGGCGTCGGCGTTGCGGTAGGTCGGCTCCATCACAATCCGTGATTCCAGTTCCACCAGACCGCTCTGCCGTGGAATCCCGAACTTTGTCGGGAAATCGTTTCGAATGCGTGCGATGATTTTGATAGTATCACTTCCTTACAGGCTCTTAAAGCAAGCCCAGCGACTGCATATCCTCATAGCTCAGAATGTCCCAGTGCGCCAGCTTGTTGCGTGCCTCCCGATAGCTCCGCAGCTTTTCATAGTCCTTCTGCTCCACGTGGCACTTGGTGTTGCAAATGAAGTACAGCGTGCCCAGTTCCAGTTCGTCCGGCTCGTAGATGGTCTCGCCGTTGGAATTGCGGACGGGCATCACGCCCATCAGCTTTTCGTGATGCTTGCGGATAAATGCGCTCCGGAATTGCTCCATCTTCGGGAATATGATCTTGATCTGCGCCTCCCACACAGCAGCGTGTACCCGTTTTTCCAAGTCTTCGCTGTTGTAGCCGTAGTCCGCAAAGAGCGTTCCCACCGTTTCCAGCGGCGATTGGGCGAGTGCCACGCCCTCGTCTGCCAGCTGTCCCGCCTGCTCGACGTTTTCACCGGCAATGTGGTCGGCAATCTCGGCGATGTACTGCTTCTGTGTGCTGCTGCACCGCAGCGGCGCCGTTACCGCCAGACAGAGCATCAGCCCGTCATAATCCGAAACATAGTCCTGATAGTTCAGGAAGGTCAGCTGCCGGTAACCGCTGACGCTGGAGCACTGCACCTCCAGCAGAAAGACAGCGTGCTGGGCATTCTCCGGAAAGCTCTCCAGATAGTCCCGCACAAATTGAAACCACGCCTCGCATTCGTCCCGATGGATGCCCTTGACATAGATATACATCTGGTGGAGCGTCACCGGTTTGCTTGCCAGGTATTGTCCATAGGTCTGGGTGGGCCAGTAATTGTCGTAGACCCACTGCTCACAGTGATTTTTCAAAATGAATTCCCCGGGTTCCATGCGTTTTTTGGAATCACGCTCATATGGTGCTTCTATCACCAAAAAATCCCGTGTGGCGCTGGTCTGATGCAGAGAATTTTGGAGCATGCTGATGAAAACCGAGCGCCACGGCACATCGCCGGGAAAGTTCAGGACGACAGAATTTTCCAGCTCCACCTGTTCCAGCACATCTCTCTGAAATCTTGCAGGGTTAGGGGTGCGTCCCCACCACAGCTCTTCTGTCATCATGCTTCTTCACCATCCCCGATATAATTTGCCAGCTGGTTGGCAACCTCTTTCTGGTCGCCCAGCAGTTCCCGAAAGCTCTTAGTGGAAAAGACGTAGGTTCCGCCGTTGTCCCCCAGCACGTTCAGGTCGCACATCTCGATGAGCAGTTCGTTGATCTGTTCGTCTGTCAGCCGCAGAAGTCTGCCGATCTGGTTTTCCACGGCAACCTCCCGAATCTCTGCGAGAGAGTAGCCGGCATCCGACTGCTTCCGATAATACAGCTCGGCAATGATCAGTGCAATGATCATGTAGTAGCCGCCCTCGTCCTTGTCCACCTTCAGGGTGATGTCCAGCTTCTGCCGGATCATCTCGTTAAAGCCGGGATCCGAGAGCACGCTCTTGAGGTGGGTTTCTGTCACAATGTACGGCGGTGTTTCCGTCTCGTTATAGCCGGCATAATCCCGCTTCATTGCCTCCAGCAGCTTCTGGCAGTACAGCTGGATCAGACCCGGGAAATAATTGGTCTGCGCCAGAATCATGGAAATGGTGTTCTCATCCTGGAACCGGATGCCCAGATAGCCCAGTGCATGGGTCAGCAGTTCTGTGCCCTCCGGCGTCTTGAACGGGTGGATGGTCAGGGGTTCCAGATGGGTCAGTCCGATGTTGTTGGAAAGCACCTCCTCCCGATTGAACCGGATCAGGTTGTGCGTTCCGGCGATGACGAACTTGAACTTGCTGGACTGGATCTCCTTCAGCTCGGAAATCGGCTGATACTTGATCGCACCGCAGCTTTGAATGAAGATATCGCCCTCATCCAGCATCAGCAGCAGATAGTTAATGGGGTTCTCCTCGTCCATCAGACGGCGCTTGATGTGCCGTGTCAGAACGCTCCAGTCGTCGCACTCGCAGGATTCGTCCAGAATGCCCTCGTCCACCAGCGACTGGGAAACCTTTCGGGCAGCCTGCGGATATTTCAGATGAAAGACATCGACTACCACCGCACGATGCCCCTGACTGTTGCCATCGATTTCCTTTCTCGCCATATTCAGCAGGGCGCTCTTACCCAGCTGGCGTCCGCCGTAGATCAGGTTTGCGCCATTGGGCGACTTGATTTTTTCCAGTTCTGCGGTGCGTCCGGTGAACAGCTCCGGCGGGAACTTCTTGCCGGATTCCGGTATAAAGGGCTGGCAGTAGGCAAACGGCAGTGCCGTCGCCATAAGCATGCGGTTAATGGCGTTGGTGCTGTAGTGCTTTGCCAGATAGAACAGCAGCACACGGTCGATCAGCAGGAACACCTTGGAGAACGACTGGTTCTCCTTGAGCTTCCGTGCAAAGTGACGGCGCTGGGACAGGGACATGGAATCATCCAGAAAAATGATGGTATTCATGGAAACGGTGTTGATCTTCTCCAGCATGTCCATCAGGCGCTCCGGATTGAAGTCGCCGGTGATGCACAGCACACGGAAGCCATCCTCCTCCGAATCCGAGCCAAATGCCGGAATGGGGTGCGAATAGTAGATATGACCGCTCCGCTTTTTCATCCTCACGTTATAGATGTCTGCCCCGGCATTCGGCTCCTCCGTCACCGTGCAGCCCGTCCAGCCCAGCAGTTCCAGCAGCTGCGTCACACGCTCCACACCGGCATGCTCACTGCCATTGGAGAGCCATTTCTCAATCAGACGGGCGCCGCTGCGCTTGTCCTTCATTAGAGTGTTGGCAGAACGCCGTTTGATCGCCTTTTCCATGGTGATGCCACGGTCAGACACAACCTCGTGGAGCGAAGCGTACTCTTTCAGGAAGCTCTCCAGATAGTAGAACGGCTCCTCCGAGAAGTCCCGCACCTCTGTGATATCCTGCCGGCGAATGCGGTTGATCATGTTCTCCGCAGCTGTATAATTCTGCGTTTCGATGAGTCCGGCAATCTCCTCCTTGGTATAGGGGCCGTGTTCCAGCTCCGGATTGCTGAACACCGTGTCCAGCTGGCGGGACAGCTGCTCGCCGTATTCCTTGGCGTTGTCTGTGATCTCCTGCTCCAATGCCTCCAGCAGGGAGATATAGAAGCCGAAATCGCCGGAGTGCAAGGTGATGTCATACCACACATCAGCACAGTTGGCAATGGCGGTCTTAACGCCACGGATGTCCGAGATTCTGCCGTAGCTCTGCGCCAGTTCCAGTTCGTTCTGGAAGTCCTGATGCAGCCACAGGATCTGCTTCTCCGCCAGATTCATGCAGCGGCTATAGAGGGTGTACTTGCTGTGCTTTGCCACAGCATCCAGTCCCATTTCTACAGCGTACTCCTGAATGAGCCGTGCGGTGCGCAGATTGCACTGGGCACGATCCTCGCCGAAGATCTCGTCCACCCGATGTTCCAGCGTCGGAAGCTTGGCTGCGGCGTGCTGTTCAATACGGGAGAGCACGTTGAATTTCGGCAGCCGGCAGAATGTGCCCTGCAGTTCCGGCAGGAAGTCATCTCCCAGCAGAATATGGCTGCTCAGCAGGAACGGCTGGTAGAAATACTTCCGGTTCTGCGGACAGTAGGAGCCGTCCAGACGTGCGCACAGTTCCTTTGCCGTGTAGACAATGCTCGCTGCACCGCAGCCCGGTACGCTGGCAAAGTCCTCCGCCAGTGTTTCCAGATTGCTGTAGATGGCATCCTTTCCCTCCAGATAGAGCCGGTTGGCGTACTCGTTCTCCGAGTTTGTGGACTTCTTGACCACATCCAGCCACTCGCAGATGCACACCAGTGCCCGTTTCATGGCATTGACGATATTTCCACGCCGGCCGCCCACCAGCTTGACATAGCGGTCAACCGGCTCTTTGTTCTCCTCCATCTGGTCGGCAGCACGATCCCAGCCATCGTCCACGTAGTCGTCAATGCGCTTCTTGTCCAGATTTTCCTCCGAGATCTCGTGCTTCTTGCGAATGAAGAGATCGGTCATCACCTGCTGAACCTCGGCACTCCTGCTCCGGTCGTCCCCGCAGACGATCTCCAGACACTGCTTCAGTTTGCTGTCTGAATCCTGAAACAGGATCTTGCGGGTGATCGTAATGCGCATAACGCTCTCGCTGCGTTCACACTGCGCCTGAATGCTGTCACGGCACTCCTTGGCGCCCCGCACGATCTCCTCCGCTGTCTTTCCGTCCTTCCCGCTGGGGTTGGTCACGTAGTCCGCAAAGGCATCCATACCGTAACCGGTATTTTCCCGAAAGCTATACAGCTGGTTCAGCAGGAACTGGGCGGCACTGTGCTGTTTTGCAAGGTCGCCGTCCAGCGCAATGTTCTGAATATCCCCCAGACCGTAATCCGGAATGCTATAGTGATAGAACAGGGCACGAAGAGTTGACGCAAAGACCAGCGCCTCCGCATCCTCCTTAGAGAGATAGTCCAAGTCCATCACATCATAGATAATAGTTGCCACCTGCTCTGAGGTATAGTGACACTTGGCTGCCGGATCGTCATAGGCGTAGCTGGCAGCCAGCGAAACCGGCTGCAATGCCGGACAGAGGCTGGCTGCTGCCGTCAGATAGGACAGCATGCAGTATTCCTTTCCTGCACCGAAAGACAGCGCCGTCTGGCAAACCTCCTGCTCCGTCTTGCCCAGCTTCTCAAAATCGCCGCCATCCTGATACTGTTCCAGATAGAAGGACAGCTCCTTTTCCGGCTCTGCCTCTGGATCTTCCTCCGGTTCCGGCTCGGGAACCGGCTCCGGCTCAGGAACCGGCTGGGAATTCTCCGACTCCGGCACAATGGGAACAGCACGGAGTTCCTCCTCCAGATGCACCACCGGCATGGACGGCTGGCTTTTTTCCGCTTCGTCCAGCTTCTCCAGCAGTCCCTTGACTTTGGTGCTGTTCGCCTCCTCCGCATACTTTCTCGCCTTGGCAAGATTGCCGGCTTCAAAATACAGATTGGCAAGTGGCGGGCAGACATAGTTCTCGTTGCATTCCGTCAGATTGCTGCGCTCATTCTGTGACAAACCGGCCTTCTGTTTTTTATACATGCTGTGCCATGTCTCGTATTGCTCCAGCGCCTCCTGATTCCGTCCCAGATTCAGCAGGCACTTTCCCATTCCCAGACAGTAATACATCACCTGCTGCTTCTCATCCGGCGAAACTGCGCTCAGCTGATACTGCATGTATTCCAGGTACTCCTCCCACATTTCCAGCTGTTCGTATGACTTCTGAAGCATCTGGCAAATGTTGTACGTCTTTTTGTCCGGCGACCCAAGCTCATACTTCACAATAGGCATAGCATACTTGCGAAGTGTTTCCGCCATTGTTTCATAGTACGGCTCCGCCTGAGACGGTGTTTCACACAGCGTCAAAAAGGTCTTCAGCGTCCCCATAAATGCGCTTTTCTTCTTCGGAGTTTCCAGCATCTTCCGGTACACTTCGAACGCCTGTCCCACTTCGTTCTGTGACATCAGCCGGTTGGCATAATCCAGATATCTCTCAGCAAACGACTCCGGTCTTTCGATCTGCACCGGACGTGTTCCATTCAGCGCAAAGAGAACTTTCTGTCCGGATGTGCCATGCTCGCATTCGCTTCTCAGCGATTTATCCACCACATCCCTGAACTGAAAGGGATAGGTTGTTTCTGTGCCGTTCTCATCCGCTGCGAGGATCTCGCCATGTTCGGCGATCCATATCAGTTTCCCGATTTTTCCCGACAGCATCTCTTCCGGCTCCGGTCCCGCCGGCTTCGGCACCACGGGTTTTGGCTTCTTCGGCGGCACTGGATTCTCTGCTTTTTTGGGCTTTTCCGGTTCCTTTGGAACTTCGGGATCCTTGTTCACGGAGAATCTCTCCAGCAGTTTCTTTACTTCACTGCCATGATAAGCGGCATCCAGCGCCGCCAGCAGATCTGTACTGGCGACAGTTCCGGAAACGGGGAGTTTCTTCTCCTGACAGATCATCTGCATGGCATCATACAGCAGATCGCTGCCCTGGTAGCAAACATGAGCTGCGTCACACACCTTTGCCACATAGGCAAAGCCGCTCATATCGCCGCATTCCAGCGAGGCAATCCGCAGCATTGCCATTGCTTCCGGAATGATGGCTGCCCGCTTATTTTTCCGGAGAAACTCCGCTGCAAAAGCGGCTGCCTGCGGATATGCTTCCTGCGCATAAGCGGCAAGATACGCAGCACGCAAATTGTCGCCATCAAAAAATGATTCCCAAGCCTCCTCGTATTCCTGATTCAGATAGAATACATAGGCTGTCAATTGCATCACATGAGGATCGTAATATAAATCATCATCGTTTTCCACAATATTCCACAGACTATTGGTTGCCTGCTTAACTTTATCAGCATCATGATTTTTGACACCATTGATCACTTTATTATAGGGGGATTGGAGTTCTTTCTTTTGTTCATTTGTGAGACTGGAATATTGCTCCGCCAATTTTTGAATGCAGGAAAATTCCGGAATTTTAACATCGGCCAGCGAAATCTTTTGAACTGGTGTTTCTGGGGACAAGTTCCCTTGCGGCTGCGGTACTGCATTCGGATTCATTACCTTGTGCTCTATCGCTGCGATTTGATCGTAGCGCACCACTGCGGTAGATGTAATCTGTACCGCAAGGGATGCGGTATTGTCATTTTGCGTGACAACCCCTGCAATAACCTGCCCGCTCGACAGCGTTAATTTGATTTCCGTTCCCGGTTTTGCTTGAGACAGCATTTGTTCGAATAGATTCATGAGATACCTCCAAAAGATATTTCCGTTTCCTGTTTTTCCCATGGAAAAAATCGACATGCCATGGGAATTGTGAAAACGGTTGAGTTTATTATATCTCACATTAAAATATTTGTCAATGCCACACAAACAGAAAAAAACAGCCTGTTGCGAAAAAACAGGCTGTTTTTTTGAACTGTGCAAATTTTACCGCAGAAAAATCTCAGGCTTTCGCCTGTCCCGCCAGCTGGCGCACCATTTCCATGTCGTCCTCTGTCACACGCATGTTGGTGCAGAGCGTTTTGCCCTCTGCGGTGGTCACCTGAATTTCGATGACGCTCCCCACATTCACGCAGCGGGAAGCCGCCGCAAAGAACTGGGGTACCTTGGGATGATTGCGTTTGAATTTACTGAACAGACTTTTCATCTGCATCATTGCCATTGGATTCATGTCCAACACCTCACTTCATTAGCGTGCGCCCTTTCTGCGGAACACGGCAACCAGCATCTTGAACATCAGCTTGATGTCCATCCGCAGATTTCTCGTCTGAATGTAACGGATATCGGATTCCACCCACGCATCGAATCCCATATCGCTGCGTCCCTCCACCTGACAGATACAGGAAAGTCCGCCCTTGACAAGCAGGCGTTCCATCTGGTGGGGCGTATATAGAACCACTTCCCGGGGCAGGGGCGGACGGGGGCCGATGATGGACATCTGTCCCCGCAGCACGTTCCAGAGCTGGGGAAGCTCGTCGATGGAGGTCTTGCGGATAAAGTGTCCGAACCTGGTGATTCGCGGGTCGCTGTCGCTCTTGAACGCCAGTCCATCGGTCTGATTCTCCTTTTGCACCTCGGCAAACTTCTCCTCCGCATCCTGACACATGGAGCGGAACTTATACATCCGGAACATCTTGCCGTTTTCCGTCAGACGCTCCTGAGAAAAAATCGGATTGCCGCCGTCCTGCGCAAAAATAACCAGTGCCACCACGCCCATAGGAACAGCGAGGAGCACCAATGCAAGAAACGAAACCACAATATCAATCAGACGCTTGACTGCACAGTAGGCACGTCCGCCAGCCGGTTTCACATGGCTGTATTGCAGCGTTTCCGCCACACCGGCAGAGAGCAGCCGCAGCGCACGCTCATCAAACTCCAGGATCGGATATTTCGTAATGCCCTCCGGATTTTTTTCCAGTTCCGAAAGGGTCACCTCTGTTACCATTTCTTCTGTCAGTTTCGGCTTTTTCTTCAACTCATGTTCAGAGCCGGCCATAATTTTTCTCCTTCCAATTCCCGCCGCTCACATTCCGGCGAAAAAACGATGTGCGGTCCAAACGCCAAACTTCTCCCATTTTCCGCACATTTCGCTGGGAAATTGGCACCATCTATGCATCCGCCGCCTTTGGCATCTGCGATTTCATCCATATTTCGCCCGTTCCCCGCAGTGCGCCAAAATCTGCGCAATTTCTACCGGACATATGGGGCAAACAAGTGCCCAAAACGCAGGAACGTAGCATTTCTATTATATCGGATTCTGCGCATTTTGTCAACCACTCCAGCGGAAATCCGCAAAATATTCCGGTCCGTGCCACACAATGTCTACACTCCACCGTATTTCCAAGAACCTGCTTCCTGCGGACGAACAAAAAAACAGCGGGAACAGACTTGCACAAATGTCCGCTCCCGCCGTTATGTGACCTTTTCAGATCTTACTTCCGCTCCCGATGCTGCACATGCACCGAAAGCTTCCGCTTTTTTCTTCTCTTCCGAATGCGCTGCCATGTCCGGCACGTCTCCCGAACACGCACACAGCTTTGTCCTGTGAATTCTTATTTAAGCCTTACTGTCGATTTATCTTATGCATCAGGAATCCAAATCCGCATTTCAAAACTGTCCGCACACTTCCAAAAAGTTTCCGCACCGTCCCAAACGGTTCGATGCAGCATGTGCTCCAAGTACAAGGATTTACATAGAATACCACCTGGCACAATTCTCGCATTCCGCACAATGAATCCAAGAAACCAGTATCTTTGCTCATCCAGAATACTATTTCTGCAATTTGCCGCTATCTCCAGACCATTCGTCTTCCGCATCCTGCTGCATATGCCGGCGGTTTTTCCAAGCCCCGGCCAGCAGCATCCCGCACTCCGTCCCAAGACCAAGCGCAACAATGGCAGCGAGTTGTTCCCTTGCCAGAATCACAGCCAGCAGTCCCGCCGCAAGCTCTGCGATCAGCACCGCATGCGCCCGTCTGCGATAGACATGGCGCTCTGTTTCATCCAGCGGATGGTTCTCCGTTTCTACCGGTGCCATGATCCAGATCACCACACCAGACACTGCGAGCAGCCCCAGCGATACCGCCGGAGGAATCGGAACCCACTTGAGAATCCCCAGCAGCCCGGCGATCAGCAACGTGGAAAAAAGATAGCATCGAAACGGGGTGTCTGCGTGGTGACCACCGGCACTCACCCGAATCGGGATATAGGCAACATTTAAAAGCACACAGGGTAAGAACAACCCAAAAGCGGCTCCCAGCAGCAGCGTTGTCCCAACATTCAGCAGCAGCATAAGCATCTGGTAAAAGCCAAATGCGTATACGTCTGCCTCCTCCTGAGATACCGTTCCTGCCTGTACCAACTTCCCCGCAAATTTTTCTGCCAGACGTGCCAGCATCAGAACTTCCGCATCTTCTTTACAGACTTGGGCATCTGGGGCTGATAGTTCCACCAAACGCACGGAAGGTTTGCAGTAAACTCAGAAGCCTTTCTGGATACAGCAGCAACACCGGTCAGAATACCCTTCTTCATTCCCTTTTTGCTCTGCATGGTTCATGTTCTCCTTTCTGAAAATCCAAGACGTCTTGTATCACCCAGTATAGCACCATTTTCGCCGAAAATCAACCCTCCAGCTTTATTTGGTCGTTTTTCGTCTTCATTTGGTCAAGTCAAAAATTTTTTCGGAAGAAAATTTTCAAATTTTGGGAATTTTAATCAGAATTTGGAACTGGAATAATCAGTAAAACATCAAATCTTTCCAGCCCCCGATGAATCTCCGCCGTGCCGTCATACTTCTTTACTGTCATTTTTACGTTGGATAACCCGATGCCGATGTGCGATCTTGCCGTTGCATCCCGTGGCAGTTTTCGCTCCTCCTCCTCGGACAGACAGCTGTTCTGAATCCGCACTCGGATCAGTCCCATCCTCTGTTCCAGCTTCAGTTGGATCCACCGCTGTTCCGGCGGAAGCTTCATGCACGCCTCCACCGCATTGTCCAGCAGGTTGGAAAAAATGGTGGTGAGATCCATGTCGGAGATAAAATGCAGGGAGCGTTCCTCCACATCCATGTCCAAAAGAATCGACTCCTTCTGGGAACGCTCTGCGAGAATGTTCAGGATGATTTCCAGCATGGCGTTTTGATTCTTGATCATGGGCGAGAGCTGTCCCACGGCCTTGTGCATATCGGCAAAGTACTGCCGTGTCCGATCGTCCTCCCTGCCCTTCGTCTGCTGTTCCAGCATATTCAAGTGCCGGTTGATGTCGTGCATAATGGAACAGGACTGGTCGTATTTCTTTTGCAGTTCCCGATACATTTGCAGCTGGATCTGTCCCTGCTGTTCCATCAGTTCCACCTGCCGCTCCGCCTCTCTCGCATGAGAGATCTGGTAAAACACAAAGATGATATAGATGTCCAGCAGCAGATATCCTCCCATCAGCAGCAGCAGAAACGAACCTCTCGAATACTCCTGAATCGATGTGGAAATATAGGCGAAGATCGCCACCTGAAAGAGAATCAGCAGGACATAAAACACGCCCTCATGCCACCGGATGGATTTTCCCTCGCTCCGCCCGAGCAGAACGCTCAAAAGACGCACCAAAACGATCACAATAAGCCAGTTCCAGACGTGGTCCTGGAAAAACATAGCATCCTCGCTCAGCACTGTGACAATGGTGACACGGCGAAGCGCCGATACCAGCAGGACACCAAAGGTGTCGGCAGTCATCGTTGCCGCCACAAAAGCCCCCAGATTGAGCACCAGCAGCGGATACGGCCGCTCATACAGAATCCAGAGCAGGAGCAGCATCATCAGGCAAAAGGAAATGAAGTTCAGCGGCGGAATCCGCAGATAGCCAACCAGCATCTTCCCCGCCACGACTGTAGCCGCCAGCACAAACCGCAGCACACGGCGTTCCTTTCGGAGCTGGTACCTTGCGGACAAGAAAAACACGAAAAGAACAGCGCACAGCAATGTCGTCATACATTCCAGCGCAAATTTTACCACAGACCATCACCTCACTTGAAATAACTATGGCTGAGAAACTCAAAGATCTCCGGATACCGCCGTCTGGCGACCAGAATCACATCGCCGTTTTTCATGATCAGCGACTTTGCCTTGGTGTTGACGGATTGAATGTACTGGATATTCACGAGAAAACTCTGACTGGGCATAAGAAACAGATTGTGGTTCAGCATGTCATACAGCTGGGTAATGGTATTTTTCACCTGATGCCGTTTTTTCTCGGTGACCACCTCGATCACCCGATCTTTCAGATAGTGGAAATAATAGATCTCGTTCGGATCAAACCGTGTCAGCATCTCCCCCTCCATGAGGTAGATCTCACCCTCCTGCTCTTCCTGCTGCATGCTGCGGGCGTAGTTCAGGTAGTCCTCCAGATTCTGCACCAGCTGTTTCTCCTCCACCGGCTTCACCAGAAAGGCAAAGGGGTGGATGGTCATGGAACGCATAATGTGCTGGGAATAGGATGTAATGAAAAACAGCACCGTCCGTGTGTCACGGTTCCGCAGCTCCTGCGCCGTTTCAATGCCGTCGATACCGCCCATCTGGATGTCCAGAAAGACCACGTCGATAAACTCCTGATCTTTCAGCAGCGCCTCCCCGCTGGAAAACAGATCAATGCGGTGTGCAATTTCCTGTTTTTGAAAAAAATTTCCCACGATTCTTGCAATCTCCCTCGCCTGCGACGCTTCGTCATCGCATATTGCAATTCGAATCACACTTTTCCCTCCTATTTTTCTGTTTTTTCTCCTATCATAACATAAAACATGGTAAAAATCAAGGGAACATTTGTGAAAATTAACCACGAAGTCCCTCTATTTCCTGAAAAAAACAGGTCGCTCTGCGCTGTTGCAGAGTGACCTGTTTCACAAATCTATGGATGATCCGGCTTGTCTCGTCAAGCCGTTTTTTTCCGGAAAACCGTACAGGAGAGCAGCCGTTCCGTCAGCACGCTGACCGCCGTGAACAGCACAAAGAGCAGCAGTGTGGTTCCGGTGGGCACTGCCATATGGAGAATATCCAGACAGAGGATGTGATCTTTGAGGAACAGACACAGGGCAACCACGGCATAGTGTCCCACCGCCGTTGTCACCGCCAGAAACGCCCGCAGCCGGTTCATGGGGTAGCACATCTTAAAGACGCCCATGATGCCCACCGTTCCGATCAGCAGGTACAGCAGGGCATTCGCCTGGGTGTTCTCTCCGCCGGCGCCGATGATGCCTGCGGCGTGCAGAATCAGATACAGCACAAAGCACACCCCAATGGCAATGGCGTTGGGGGCAGCCCGTCGAATGGCCTCGGGCAGGAAGCGCGTTGTGACCTTCTTGGCGTTCGGCTCAAAAGAGGCAAAGAAAGACGGATAGCCCTCGATCACCAGATCGATCAGTGTGATCTGAATGGGGATGAACGGGAACGGCGTATTCGTCACCAGACAAATGGCGCACAGCAGAATGGAGTACAGCGTCTTAATAAAGAACACGCCGGCGGACTTGGTGATGTTATTGACCACACGCCGTCCCTGCATGAGGACATCCCGCAGCACGGAGAAATCCGAGTCCAGCAGCACCAGCTGCGCCACCTGACGGGCAGCATCGCTACCCTGTCCCACAGCAATGCTGCAATCCGCTTCTTTCAGGGCGAGCAAATCGTTGACGCCGTCGCCGGTCATGGCGACGGTATGCTTTTTCCGGTGCAGCGCCTCCACCAGCTGTTTCTTCTGAACCGGTGTCACACGTCCAAAGACGGAGTGCGTTTCCACAATGGCGTCGATGTCCTCGTCCCCGATCTGACTCATATCGATGTATTTTTCTGCCCCCGGCACGCCAGCCTGTGCGGCAATGGCGGAAACCGTCACCGGATTATCGCCGGAGATGATCTTTACCGCAACGCCCTCGCTGCGGAAATATTCCATGGCAGTAGGGGCATTTTTCCGGATGGGATCCACAATGGTAATGGCAGCGAGCAGCTGGATCTTCGGCAGCGCCTCCTGTTTGGAAACCGTCTCCTGTGTGATGCCTGCCAGCAGGATTCGCTTGCCCGCCTGCATATGCGCCCGCAGCTGCTCCGGCAGTTCCGACGGGCACAGCTTTTCCGGTGCGCCCACAACAAATGTGACACCGTGGGCAAAGGTAATGGCGCTCCACTTCCGGTCGGAGGAAAAGGGAACGCTTGCCGCCTGTGCGTAGGCATCCGACCAAGTAAAATATTCGTTCAGCGCCTGAAATGTGGCATTGTTATCGGTGGTATTCTGAAGAAAGCTGCCCATAAGCTTCCGGAACTCCGCTTCCGCACCGTCTGCCAGCGGAATGACCGCCTCCACCTGCATTTTTCCCTCTGTCAGCGTACCGGTCTTATCCAGACAGAGCACGTCCACATGCGCCAGATTTTCCAGCGAGTACAGATCCTGCACCAGCACATTTTTCCGGGAGAGTGCCACAATGCCGGCAGCAAGTCCGATGCTGATCAGCAGGTACAAGCCCTTGGGCAGCATACCCAGCAGTCCGGCGGAGGTAGTGACAACAGCATCGTAAAGGCTGTTGTCCCGCATCAGGTACGCCTGCAGGAACAGGAGCACACCCAGCGGCACGATAAAGAAACCCGTCAGCTTGGTGACCTTCCGCATAGAGAGCACCAGCTCCGAGTTGATCGCCTTGGTTTTCTTTGCCTCTCTGGCGATTTTGGCAGCGTAGTTATCGCTGCCCACGTGGATGACCTGCGCACGGCACTTTCCGCTGATGACAGAGCTGCCGGAGAGCAGCGAATCCCCCGCCTTCTTCAAAATGGCGTCCGACTCACCAGTCAGGAGGGACTCGTTGACCTCCACCGTGCCCTCCACCACTGTGGCATCGGCGCAAATCTGCTTACCGCTGTCCAGCAGCAGGATGTCCTCCAGTTCGATCTCCTCCACGGCGATCTCCTGCACCTTGCCGTTTCGCACCACCTCTGCCTTGGGCGCAGAAAGCAGGGAGAGCTTCTCAATCAGACGCTTTGCCTTGATCTCCTGCGCAATGCCAATAATGGTATTGAACGCAATGACAAAAATAAAGAACAGGTTGGACCATGCGTGAACGTACACCAGCGCAACGGCGATGAGCAGATTCAGCAGGTTGAACAGCGTACAGATGTTTTCCCGCAGAATTTGCCCGGTCGTCTTTGTGATTTTCTCCTGACGATTCATGCTCGATAAATTCCTTTCTATGATACAATCCCCTGAAATGTAACATACTCAGTTTTTATTGTAGCACAGAAAATGAATTTTGTCAAGATATCGTTTTATATATGACAAAATTATTTCACACAGCATTTTTCTCTGTTTCGTTCACCAATCTTCCAATTATTTTACATCTCACGGCGGATTGACAAAATATAATTTCTTTGTTATAATAAAACGGTAAGAAATTATTGAAACAGCCGTCAAAACAGGAGGAACATTATGAATTGGAAAAAAACTGCTGCTGGTATTCTGGCGCTGTGCATCTGCATGACGCCAGTTGCCACGCATGGGAAAGCGTTTCCCGGCATTTCGCTCTCCGCATCCGCTGCTGAAACCACTTCGCTGACCTACACCGATGACAGCGTAGGCACCATCACATACCACATTGATAACGCCGGTATCCAGATCGAACAGCTGGTATTCACCGGAACGACACTCCAAATTCCCGCCGAAATCGACGGTACACCGGTGAACAGCATCGGCAGCTTTGCCCTCTCCAAGTGCACTGCGCTGGAATCCCTCACGCTGCCGGACAGCATCACCAGCATTTCATTTCAGGCATTTTCAAATCTGGAAAATCTCACTGCTGTCACCCTGCCGGACAGCATCCGCAGCATTGGCAACAGTGCATTTTCCGGCTGCACGGCGCTCACAGAAGTGCGTCTTCCCAAGAACCTCCGTGCCGTGGAGGATTACCTGTTTGCCAGATGCACCAGCTTAAAGAACGTGACTCTGCCGGAACAGCCGGACTATCTCGGCGCACTGGCATTCTCCAACACCGCACTGGAATCCATTGACATTCCGGCTTCCGTGACCAGCATTGGGGTGAACTGTTTCAAGAACTGCACCGACCTCCAAACCGTCACATTCCGGAACGGACTGGAAACCATCGGGGACAGTGCGTTTTTTGCGTGCAGCGGTCTAACGGAACTCTCCTTTCCCAGCACGCTGAAAACTGTGGGCAGCGAGGCATTTAACAGCTGCTCCAACCTCAGCAGCATCTTCTTCCCCAAGAGTCTATCCAGCATCGGCATGTACGCCTTTCACAAAACCGCATGGTTCAACGCACAGTCCGAAATTGCGGGCAATCTGATCATCGTCAACAACATTCTGATCGGCAGCGGTGAACTGAGCGGAGAAGTAACACTTCCGGAAGGATTGGTGACCGTCGCTCCCGGTGCGCTGAGAAATCAGAGACTGGTCACGGGGCTGCACATTCCGGAGGGCGTCACCACCATTGGCGCATATGCATTCCAGGACACCAGCATCTCCGCCATTCAGCTGCCCGCTACACTGGAGGAAATCGGCGACTATGCCTTTTACGGAACGGAATTGGAGGACATTCAGATTCCGGATCGTGTCACCGCCATCGGCGATATGGCATTCGACAGCACACCGCTGATTCAAAAGCAGAATTCCGAGAGCATGGTATATGCCGGAAACTGGCTGATCTCCTGCGATTCCAGCATCACCAGTGTGACCATTCGTCCGGACACCGTCGGCATTTCCAGCAACGCCTTTGCCTACAATAAAAACCTGACGGAGGTGCAGATTCCCGAGGGTGTGCGTGTCATCGGCATGATGGCTTTCAGCGGATGCGAGAAGCTGCAAACCGTGACGCTGCCGGAATCTTTGGAGAGCATTGGCACAGAAGCATTCCGCAACTGTTATGCTCTGGAGAAAATCTACATTCCGGACAATGTGACCACGCTTGGCGCCGAAGCATTTCAAAAATGCCAGAATCTGACCGAGGCGCATCTCCCCAACGGCATCACCAAAGTTCCCAGCAATCTCTTTACAGGGTGTCAAAAGCTTGAATCTATCGCCATTCCCGCCAATGTGACGGAAATTGGAGATGCTGCTTTCTCCGCTTGCTACGCTCTTACCTCCGCCACGCTTCCCGATGGCTTAGAGCGCATTGGCTCCAGCGCATTTTCCTCCTGCCGTGCCCTTACCGCCATGGAACTCCCCGCCAGCGTCAACGAAATTGCAGTGCGGGCATTTGAAGATTGCTGGGTGCTTCAGAAAATCACCATCTGCAACCCCAACTGCGACATCTATGGCAGCATCGAAACCATCTCCAACGGCATTAAATCGAAGGAATACAGCGGACACTTTGATGGCATCATCTACGGTTACCGTGATTCCTCCGCACAAAGTCACGCTGAAGCATTCGGCATCACATTTGTTGCGTTGGATGGGGTTGATTTTGACATCAACGGCGACGGCGAATGCAATTTTGCGGACTATGTTCTGCTGCAAAAATATCTGATTCGTCAGGAAAATCTCTCCAAGGGGCAACTGCCCTCGGCAGATATCAGTCAGGATGCCGCCATTAATGGCATGGATCTGGCACTGCTGCGCCAGTGGCTTTTCAAGTAATCGTAAATCTACAGATATCGCAAAAATGCGGACAGCGAATAAATCGCCGTCCGCATTTCTCATTTATTTCGCAAGGATTCATACAAACAAAAAAGCTACGGATTTTTCCGTAGCTTTCAATGGCTCCCCCAGCTGGACTCGAACCAGCGACACCGCGGTTAACAGCCGCGTGCTCTACCGACTGAG
>UMCH01082037.1_pt1 | contig 71439 bp, 79 predicted proteins | sample 1964201 | NCBI WGS metagenome assembly UMCH01 (sample SAMEA4835965, study PRJEB28245) | human gut metagenome | biome: gut microbiome; material: fecal sample | place: Denmark | collected 2008 | reverse complement strand
TATGACGCTCTTCGTGAGCTAAAGAAAAACGGCTTTAAGCTTGCAATAGCAACTCAAAAGCACAGAATGTTCACAACAGATATGCTTGAAAACTACGATGCTGCGGATGTGTTTGACGCAGTTTGTGCAACAGATGTCGGCACTAATCTCACAAAGAGCCACCTGCTTTTGCAGGCGTGTGAGCAGACAGGTGTTTCAGTTGAGGAAAGTGTCCTTGTAGGCGACGGCACTATTGAAGCAAACGGTGCCGAAGAAATCGGTATGGACTTTCTCGCCGTTCTCTACGGATGGGGCTTCAGAACCAAAGAAGAAACCGAGAAATATAAATGCAGCGGCACAGTGGCAGCTCCTGCGGAAATTGTTCCGAGAGTTCTTGCACTCTGATTGATGTAAGTAACCGCACTGTTCTCAGCAAAATAAATACAACAATATAAAATGTAAAATTGCAGTATAGTGCAGTAAACAAACAAATAAGTAAATAACCTAAATCGGGCAGTCACAAAGATTGCCCGATTTTTGTATGTAATATAATTCCATAAAAGAAAAAATACAAACTCAATGTCAATAGTTGGGGTAACCCGAAAAATGGATAAATGATATTTACAAGCGACAGAGAATTAAACTGTCGCTTGTTTTGCTGCAGAATTGATATGTTTGTTGGAAAACATATGTAAAATGCGGTTACGGAAACGCTTAAAATTTCTGTAGCCGTAAGCATTTCTTTTGAGAACTTTGATTTTGTTGTTGCAACCCTCAATAAAGCCGTTGATGATTGACGCAGAAAACGAATTCAATATTCCTGTCAACCAATTTTGCATTGTTTTTGCACACTTAACAAGTTGAGAAATTCCACAATCGTATGCCGAGTTAATCCAGTCAGACATAGCTTTTTTAGCTGATTTTCTGTCTTTGCAATCGAGGATTTTCAAAAAGTCCTCTTTGTAAAAATGAGCCGTACACAAATTAGGCGAGGCATACAGCATAACATTGACTTGTTGTTTTTGTTCATCGGTCAATTCATCAATCTTTTAAGAGGTTTCGCTCCGCAATTTGTTGTTTTAATAATAGAAAAATCTTTTGTGTTACGGTGTAATAAAATTTAAAAATATATTATCTTGTTTCCTTGAAAATCGGCAGGCAAACTAAAATGACAGTAAGTTTGACTGCATTTTATCTTGTTTTAACTTAATTCAAAATTACTCAACTGAATTTTTGAAATCTCAAAAACCCAGTGTTTAAGCCACTTTTAAGGCATTTTAAGTAATTTTGACAAAAAATAAAAGGTGGTTAAAAAACCACCTTTACTGGTCGAGGTGACAGGACTTGAACCTGCGGCATCTTGGTCCCAAACCACTATATAAATGTGCAAAAAGTTCAGTGTTTATCAGGTTATTGAAGTTTGATTGCCTAACATTTGCCTTGCATTTATTTTTTAGCTTATTTTCCGATTAAGAAAATCGTCAAGCTTTTTTGCCGGCATTTCTGTATCATCTTGCATTAAATGAGTATAAATATTCAAGGTTGTTTCGGGTTTGGTATGCCCCAACTGGTGTTGAATGTAGAGAATATCATAACCCGAATAGAAAAGATTTGTTGCGTGGGTGTGTCTAAGACAATGAGCTGTAAAGGGTTCTATGACCTGCGGAATACCATCGGGGCAATATTTACTGCGTGGAGCAATACCGACAATTTTGCCTTGCTGTGAATTGAATGCTTCGAGGTTTAGGCAATTGATGTAACTCTCCCACAATCTCCGCCACGCTGAATTTGTCATAAGTTTGCCTTTGGTGGTTGTGACTACATAATCAAATGGGTAGTGGGGCGCAAGGCTTTTCAGATAGTCTGACAGAACGGTCGGGATATCAACCTTGCGGACACCTGCTTCTGTTTTCGCTCCTGCTTTTATGTAAGAATTGTTTCCGTCAAGAACCAAAGTTTGATGAACATTTATTTTGTTGCGTTTCAAGTCAATATCCGACCATTGCAAGCCGAGGCATTCACCTCTTCGCAGTCCTGCAAGCAACATAATCATTGCCGGCAATCTTCCTCTGTGAGGAGTGTTGATTATTAGCTTTTGCTCTTCGGGTGACAAAGCTCTGCGCTCTTTCTTTTTTGCCGCATTCTTAGATATTTTGACATATTTCAGTGGGTTGAAGTCGATAGCTCGGTTTTCAATAGCGTACTCAAACACTCGGCTTGCGGTTGCGATGAACTCTTTCAGCGACTTTTTCGCTGTTGGTTTGCCTGTTGTAGGGTTCTTAGCGGCTAAGTCAAACACGATTTCCTGAAAGTCGGCAATCGTCAGCTTGTTGATTTTGTAAGGTTCAAGCTCTGTAAAATGTTTGAGATACCGTTCAAGCGTTTTGTATTGCTGTGGTGTTTGCAGTGACCTCTGAACCGTTAGCCAGCGCTTTTTCCAACAGCCGTATGTATCATCGGAAGAGATGTCTATGCCTTTGCCGAGTTTTTGTTTTAATTCGGCGGCAAGCGTTTCAACCTCTTTTCGTGATGTGCCGCATACGGATTTGTACTTTCGTTTACCGTTTTCATCTCGTCCGATATAGATGTTCTTCTGATAGCGCCCGTCTTTGCGTTTTTTCATTTTATACACTCCTTTTGTTTAAAAAGGGTGCAAAAATCCCTTGTGCTTTAAATTACTTGAAAAACACAAGGGAATGTGATACAATTATCTTGCGTTTAATTGCGTCATCTGCACCCTGTGTAGGTGATTCCGCTCTGTTCGAGGACCAGTCGAGCAGGGCGGATTTTTTATTGCTTTATCAACTCATCAACTGTGACATTGAATATTTCTGATAATTTAATCAAAGTTTCAATTGACGGTTGCATTTTACCTTTTTCATAATTAGAAATCGTTGTGCGGCTAAGGCATAGTACCTTGCCCAAATATTCTTGAGTGAATTCTTTATTGGTTCTGAGCCTTTTTAAATTATCACCAAAAGCCATTGTTTACACTCCTTTTTCGTGATTTTTATTTGAATTGTATATACAAACGGCTGAAAATCATTATAATAAGAATAGGGGGTGAGTTTTATGAAAAAACTAACAAGAAAAATTTATGGTATGCTTTCTTATGTTTTCTTTGTTTTAGCTGTTTTTTCTCTGTTTCTCAATGCTGTATCCCTTGTGGCGAACTTCTTTATTAAAGACTTTACAGTTGCTTTGTGGGAAGTTGCGTTTCTCCCAGTCATTATAATTTTTGCAATCAGGCATTATCATCCAATATATCCTGATTGTCTTGCATAAGACTATTTAAATCTACTATGTTATTATTGATGAGACGAACATCAAGCTTTTGGATAGCTTCCAAAACTTTTTGTTCGTTTTCTTCTGCCATTTTTAATTTATTCAATTCTGCATTTAATCTTTTCTCTTTGATTTCTTCTTCTAACATTTGGTTTGTCAATTGTTTATCTTTAAGTTCCTCTTTTGTTTTTTTATTGTTACGCTTTAATTCATATGTTTTGCGATTTTGTCTTCTGTCAACTATTTTTTTGATAAAATTTATTATTCCGAGTGTTTTTATTTCACAGTTTTTGATTTTTAAAGAACCACCAAATAAAATTACATAAGTAGTAACAATTGGAATAACATAATCTTTAAGTATATTTAGTCCATCTAAAATTATCTGAAAAGAAATATCACCCGGTGAATTAAGAGCAGTTCGTACATTCATTTGAGCAGTTTCGTTATACAGCATTTCAGTCACAAAGGTTGAAAATCGATTGAAACTTACTGCGTCAATGCCTTCCTTGTTTTCAATTTTGAATGTTAAAGACAATGTATTCTTAAATATGTAGCACCCATAACAAGCATTTAAAATGAGTTCTGCATATTCGTTTAAAGAGCTAAGACTGTGGTGATTTCCGAAAATAGCTTTTGCGAGGTATGGATTGATACTATGCAAATCAACTACATCAATTATTTCTATTTTTCTTCTTTTTATGTAAGGGCATAAAACCAGCGATGTTTTGTGGAAATTTTCTTCGATTTGTGTATGGACTTCAAGTTCTTTAGTTGATGTGAATTCCTCGTTTTTATTTTCGTAATATTCACCTGTTTTAGCAAAAGCCACGGAGTAATTACCTACTATTACAATAATATCATCCTTTTTTAATTCGCAGACAAACCTGCGACATTTATTAAGAGATGTAGTAGGGTTCTTTTCGGGATATTTGGATTTTAACTCTTCTTTTAAATCGGAAAATTTAGAATTGTCTTTTAAATGTTCTTGCAAAACTATATTCCAGCCTATGGCTATGTAACTGTCTTTTACAAATTCATCAAAAAATGCACCTTTTTTGGTTCTTAGCATCCAGTAATTTGTATCAGCCTTAATTTTGGGAATGTTTATATATTTTTCTAATTCGTTCATATCAAAACCTCTTAAAATTATATATTTATATTGACAAGAAATGTCATAAAATGTAGAATAATTAAGAGGAGTTCCGTACTTCTCAGATTCTTATTTTCAACCGCTCATAGTGCCAGCTGTGGGCGGTCTTTTTTTATTTATTCTATTTAATCGGCAGACCATGGCTGTCAGTGTATGGGGCTCACTGCAAAGCCTTACTTACTTCTTTTACAAGACCGAGGATTTGAACACGAGTGACGTCGTTATTTTTGAACACTCGTGGGGGATAGTAGGGGTTGACTGAATGCAACTCGACGGTGTTATCGTTGTAAAGGACCTTTTTAACAACAGCCTCTTCATCGTCAACGAGAACTGCGGCAATCTGACCGCTGTCAACGGAAGATTGTTTTTTAACAAGGATTTTACTGCCGTCATCAATCAGAGGACTCATAGAATCGCCGTGAACATTTATCCATATATATTTATCCTGTTCTGAGGGGCAAGTGATGTATGTAGGCATATAGTCAACAGGCACATCCTGAGCTATCACTCCGAACCCTGCCGAAATGCTGTCATATACCGGTCGCATAAATACATTTGTTTGTGGAAGTGGGATTGCTTGTTCCGGTGTTTTATCGTCCCAACCCATAATATATGCAGGAGTAGTTCCTAAAGCTTTACAAAGCGGTTCTAATACGCTTGTCGGTAACTTTTCAATCTCGCTGCTTTCATATCTGTATATTGTAGCTCTGTTCTTTCCTATCAGCTCGGCAAGTTTATCAACAGTTATATTTTTTTCTTCTCGCAATTTTTTAATGCGTTCGCCGATTGTCATAAGTAACACCTTTTTTCAATATATTGTTATTGACATAATGCAAAATAAGTTGTATTATAATGGTAGTAAGGGAACGGCTTTAGCTGTTCCGCTATTCAAAAACTAATTATTTTTATAACCGTCTTGTATTGCCGTACAGGGCGGTTATTTCTTTATGGTGAACACAATAAAAAATGTGAAAATTACTATCACAGCTATGTATTCCACGCAATCACCCCCTTTCTCAAGGGAGTCGAAACAGCCGCCACCGTTCCTTTACTGTACAGTATTATAACATAACGGTTGCAAAAATGCAACTACTTTTTGAAAAAATAAAAATAATTTTGCAAAAATGCGAAAAATATATTGACAATAACTTACAAGGGTGGTATCATATATTTGTCGCAGAAATGCAACACAATAAAAACAGGAGGTGATAAAATTGACTAATGTTGATAAGCTGAAAGGGGCTATCAAGGAGAAAAGATTAACCCCTGAAAAGGTTGCTGAAAGTATCGGTATCGACAAAAGTACGATGTATCGTAAACTTTCTAACGGTGGTGAAGATTTTACCATTAAACAGGCAGACGCTATCACAAAAATTCTCGGATTAACAGGTGATGAAGCACAGGCTATTTTTTTTAGTCAGTTTGTCGCATAAATGCAACTATTATATTAAGGGGGTGAGATAAGGTGTTTATCCTTGAATGGTTAATGAAACACCCGATTTTTACATCTATTGCAGTATCCCTGATATCATCAGTGTTATCAGCGTTATTAGTATGCTTGATAGTGTTGACACAATGACGGGTATTGCTACGGAGTTTATCAAAAACTCTTTAATCTTCGTTCTTTCGTGTTCTTTATAATTAAACAATTTATAACTCGGAACAAAATGAACCGTATCTTCTATTGAAGTTTGAAATGAATCAAAGAAACCTAATTTATTCAATCTCTGACAGCAATAGCGTATTTCCATCTTGCTGAAATTTAGGTGTTTTTGTAAATCTGTTGTTTGAATAATTCTTTCGTCAGGATAATATTTTAAACAGCATTTTACAATCTTTCTGCATTTCTTATCAAGCATATGTACCACTCCTTTGTTTAATATTACCATACAAGGTCGTTTAAAACAATAACACATTGCTTTATTTACAGAAAACAGCGTGAGGAGGTGAGATAAAGTGGAAATAACAGTAAAAGGTACATCAAAAGAAATTGCTGACCTTGTATCGCAAGTACAAAGTCAGCAAACAAAAATAACATCAGTTAATATTTCCAACAGTAACGCCGATGATTTGGTCGTAGAATACAACCATAAAGGGCATATGAGTAATTGTATTGGATGATGTTGACCTTATTTTTACATCTTTTAAAATTATGTAACCATCATTACCAACAATTACAGGTTCGGAATCTGTAGAAGAAATATTTTTTAAGTATTCTTCTTTAGTATTATTGCAAATCTTATATAAAACGCCGTACAAAGATTTTTCATCGTCTATTTCCTGCTCAGAAGGTAATTTGCCTGAAATGATTCCAGCAGAAGTTGTTAATATCAAGTCGTTTTTTTCTAAACCTTCGACTTCCGGAACACAAGACATAGCTATTATTAAACTTTTCTTAAGTGATGAATGATTCATATTAATTTCACCTCACTTTCTATATATAGTTAGTGAATTGGGGTTCACCACTAAATATAGTATAACATAAAAAGGTTGTGAAATCAATGCATATTAAAGAATTTAGCAAATTTTTGAGAGAAAGTAGAAAACAAAAAGGCTTTTCGCAAAGTGAGCTTGCTAAGAAATCAGGCTTTACCAAAAGAGCTATTCAGTATTGGGAAAAAGGCAAAAAGAGCATTTCTCTTGAAAATGCCGACAGGCTCTTAACGGCTTTAGGTGTAGAAATCAAGATAGGTAAAACAGAAAGCAGGTGAGAAAATGGCAAAACTTAAACTTATTGACACAAAGGACAAGTTCCTTCTTGAAATTGACGGAACAGAAATTCCGTATGTTACAAGCTATCAGATAACACGAACGGTCAGCGAGGTTGTACTGCTCAAACTGGCACTCAGCGTAGCTGATGTTGAATCAGTCGAAATCGTTTCAGACAAAATTACCAACGAAAAATAGGAGGTGTACATATGCCGAGAGAAAGACCAATAGTCAACTGGGATGAAGTGCCGGTGATAATTGATGTGCCATATGTGGCACGGTTGCTTGCACTTAATGTTGATTACACAACACGGCTTGCACAAAAGGGCGTTCTTCCTGCCCACAAAATCGGAAAGCTTTGGCGATTTGATAAGGAAGAAATCAGACAATACATAAAGGAGCATTAACAATGTGGTTAAGAAACTATCCGACACGCAGAAAACTGCTCAAAGATGTGGAAAACCTCAGAGCAGAGAACAGACATCTCAGTATTGAGCTGAGAAACGCAAGAACAGACCTTGCACTCGAAAAAACAGCGTCAAGCGGTTATAGGCACGAAAACCGAGAGCTAAAACGCAAACTCAAAGCCCTTGAAACGCCTGAATCCGAAGCATTCGGTTTTGAATGTGTGGGGGTCAGTAAATGAAAAAGGGGACAACAGTCGAAAGCGGATATGATGTTGAGGGACGCTGGTGTCTGAAACTCAAAAAAGCTAAAGGCAAGTTTACGCTTGATGAAATAATTGAAGCGGCGAAAGAATGGGAAGAAGATTACTATGCCGTAATTATTAAAGCAATGGGCGATGAGACAGCACAATATTACGATGATGACCTTAGTGGCGATTTTGTCACGCTCTACCGTGCTACAGATTTTATAAGCAAGGAGGTGTAACCGATGAAAAGATTAACTTTAAATCAAGACAGCGAAATCAAGGTTAAGGACATCTACGGCAAAATGCACGACTGCAAAGATGTACCAAACGAGTTTTATGGCTGCATTCGCAAGCTTTACGATTATGAAAATACAGGGTTCAATCCCGAAGAGATTGAAATAATTGTAGAAGCTCTTGAAGATATGCGTGACAAGCTGTATAAAGCGGACAACCTAAACGCATACAAGGTGAGCGACTATTGTAAAACCCTTAACACTATTCTTGAAATAAGAGAAAAAAGAAAAATCCGCTGAAGCTCTGCAAAGCCTCAACGGACAAAGAAAAATACCTTAATTAAATGATAGACAATTTTAAGCGAATTGTCAAGGAGGACTTTAATATGTCAGTAAAAATATCAGCTTTTGAAATCGAAAATGTAAAAAGAGTAAAGGCAGTTGCTTACGAGCCGACCGAAAACGGACTTACCGTGTTGGGCGGTAAAAACGGACAGGGCAAGACATCTGTTCTTGACGCAATTGCGTGGGCTCTCGGCGGTAATCGTTTCGCTCCGTCTGCTCCGTACCGTGAGGGTTCAACAATTCCGCCACATCTTAAAATCAAGCTCTCAAACGGTATTGTTGTGGAGCGTAGCGGTAAGAACAGCAGTCTTAAAGTAATTGACATCGCAGGCAACAAAGGCGGACAGGCTTTGCTTGACGCATTTGTCAGTAACTTTGCTCTTGACCTGCCGAAATTTATGAATGCAACCGGCAAGGAAAAGGCTGACACGCTCCTGCAGATTATCGGTGTAGGCAACAGAGTTTACGAGCTTGAAACGCAGGAAACACAGGTGTATAACGAGCGCCGTGCTATCGGTCAGATTGCAGACCAAAAGAAAAAGTTTGCCGCCGAAATGCCCGAATACGAAGGCGTGCCGAATGAACCTGTATCAGCCTCTGAACTTATCAATAAACAGCAGGAAATTCTTGCACGCAACGGTGAAAATAACCGCCTGAGAGCAGAAAAAGATAACCTTGAAAGCCGTGCCAACAGCTTACAGAGCGAAATCAACAGGCTTAACGAGGATTTGAGAAAATACAATTCCGAACTTACAAAAGTGCTTGCACAGCTTGAACAGAGCCGTAAAACTGTTGCCGAACTGCACGATGAAAGCACGGCAGAGCTTGAAAGAAACATTACCGAAATTGACGAAATTAACCGCAAAGTCAGAGCAAACCTTGATAAGGCGAAAGCTGATGAGGACGCAAAGGAATATTACGGCAAGTATGCCGATATGACGGCACAGCTTGAAGAAATTCGCAAAACTAAATATGACTTACTCAATAACGCGAACTTGCCACTTGACGGTTTATCTGTTGAAAAGGGCGAACTTACATACAACGGTTTTAAGTGGGACAACATGAGCGGTTCGGAACAGCTTCGTGTCGCTACGGCGATTGTTCGTAAGCTCAATCCCGAATGCGGATTTGTCCTGCTTGACAAGCTCGAACAAATGGATACCGACACACTCAAAGACTTTGCAAAATGGCTTGAATCAGAGGGATTGCAGGCTATTGCAACAAGAGTTTCAAACGGCGATGAATGTTCAATAATCATTGAGGACGGCTATATTAAGTCCGAAACAACCACACCTGTTACAACACCGACTTGGACAGAAGGAGAGTTTTAATTATGGCTACAAGAACTACAGCTAAAACAACAGCAAAAACAAATACAAATGAATGTGTAATCAAATGCAATCCGCACAGAGAGCTTGCCTGCGGTTATACCAAGGTCAAGATTATGCCTGAAAACTATTCAAGAATTGTTTTGATTGCAGGTATGACAGGCAAGTCAATACAGGATTTGACAAACGAACTGCTCAACTACGCAATCGACTATGTTGTCATTGATGTTGACGGCAATAAAATCAATTTTTCAGATGTACAGGGGGTAAGATAATGAACATCACAAGAGGTAAAATCAAGTCGGCTCAAAAGGTTGTAATTTACGGTCCCGAGGGTATCGGCAAATCAACTTTTGCTTCGCAGTTTCCGAATCCTCTGTTTATCGACACGGAGGGCAGCACCAAAAACCTTGATGTTGCGAGAATGGATAAGCCGACATCGTGGACCATGCTAAAGAGTCAGCTTGAATATATCAAAAGCAATCCGACTGTATGCAAGACGGTTGTTGTTGATACAATCGACTGGGCGGAACAGCTTTGTATTGATGATGTATGTGCTCAGTACGGAAAGAAAGGTATTGAAGATTTCGGCTACGGCAACGGATATGTTTACGAAAAAGAGGAGTTCGGCAGATTTTTGAACAGCCTTGAAGATTTGATTGACAGAGGTATCAATGTTGTGCTTACCGCACACGCACAGCTCCGCAAGTTTTCACAGCCTGATGAAATCGGTGAATATGACCGCTGGGAGCTTAAACTCGGCAAAAAGACCGCTTCACAGATTTCTCCGCTTGTAAAAGAATGGGCGGATATGGTGCTTTTCGCAAACTATAAAACAGTAGCAGTTGCAACCGACAAAGACGGCAAAAAGTACAAGGCACAGGGCGGAGGAAGAGTGATGTACACGCTTCATCATCCGTGTTGGGACGCAAAGAATCGTCACGGACTGCCCGAAGAAATGGATTTTAGCTACGCAGGCATTGCCCATATTTTTAATGATGTCGCACCTGCAAATAACGCTCCTGTTCCGCAGAATCCGATACCTCAGCCACCTAAGGCAGAGCCTGCGACAAAGCCTGTACCACAAACTTCGCAGATTGAAAAAGCTCCCGAGCCTGTACCACCTTCACCTATGCCACAGAATGACAAGTCTGTCAATATTCCTGAGGGCATACCAAAAGCTCTTGCCGACCTTATGAGAGCTAACGGAGTTGACGAAAGCGAAATCAGACAGGCGGTGTTTACACAGGGACACTACCCTTACGATACACCGATTACAAACTATGACCCACGATTTATTAACGGTTGCCTTGTGGGAGCGTGGAATAAGGTATTCGAAGTGATACAGAGCAACCGTGACTTACCGTTTGAATAAAGAAAGGAAGATGTATAAATGGATAGAGAATTTGGTTGGAACGACGAAATAACCGAAGAGGGCGGAAATTATGAACCGCTCCCCGAGGGTGATTATGATTTTACAGTAGCAAAGGTTGAGCGTGCTCGTTCACAGGGCAAAGGTAAACTGCCACCATGCAATATGGCAAAAGTGACTTTTGATGTGTGGGGAGCATATGACAAGCGAGAAATTACAGTTAATTTCGTACTGCACTCCTCGCTTGAATGGAAGCTGTCACAGCTCTTTTTGTCCGTGTCAATGAAAAAACACGGCGAACCGCTCCGTATGGACTGGACAGGCATTATCGGTAAGAAAGGTAAATGTCAGGTTATCATCCGCAAATATGTGAAGAATGACGGCACAGAGGGTGTAACAAATGACATCAAGTATTTTTATGCCTACGATGAGCAGGTGACAACGATATCGCCTGCCGTAGCACAGTCTGCACCTCAGCAGTGTGTACAGCCTACATATCCGCCACAGTATAACACACAGCCTGCAATGCCAAATACTGCGATGCCGAATAACTGGACACCGGGTAGCTTTTAATGCAGTTACGACCGTACCAGAATGAAGCAAAGAATGCCGTTTTCTCCGAGTGGGAAAGCGGCAATTTAAAAACATTACTTGTCTTGCCGACAGGCTGTGGCAAGACTATTGTTTTTGCAAAAATCACCGAAGAATGTGTCCGCCGAGGTGACAGAGTGCTTATCCTTGCGCACCGTGGTGAATTGCTTGATCAGGCGGCTGATAAAATTCAAAAGGCAACAGGACTTAATTCGGCAGTCGAAAAAGCAGAACAGAGCTGTATAGGCTCTTGGCACAGAATAGTTGTAGGCTCTGTACAGACGCTTATGCGTGAGAAAAGGCTGTCAAACTTTGACAGCGATTATTTCGACACAATCATTATTGATGAAGCACATCACTCAATCAGCGACAGCTATCAGCGTGTGCTTGAGCATTTTGAAAATGCAAAAGTGTTGGGCGTTACCGCAACACCCGACCGAGGAGATATGAAAAATTTAGGAACAGTATTTGATTCGCTTGCGTATGAATACACACTCCCTAAGGCTATCAAAGAGGGGTATCTGTCACCGATTAAAGCTGTGACAATACCGCTTACACTTGACCTTTCGGGAGTTGCCACACAGGCAGGAGATTTTAAAGCAAGCGACATTGACACGGCACTTGATCCGTATCTTTATCAGATTGCCGAGGAAATGAAAAAATACTGTAAGGACCGTAAAACTGTTGTGTTTTTACCACTTGTAAAGACTTCGCAGAAATTTAGAGATATTTTGAACGAAAAAGGCTTTAAAACGGCAGAGGTCAACGGCAACAGCGAAGACAGAGCGGAAGTATTGCAGGATTTTGAAAACGATAAATACAATGTGCTGTGCAACTCAATGCTTTTAACCGAGGGTTGGGACTGCCCGAGCGTTGACTGCGTTGTTGTTTTAAGACCTACAAAGGTGCGTGGGCTTTACTGCCAAATGGTCGGCAGAGGAACAAGGCTTGCGCCAAACAAGACAGAGCTTTTGCTACTTGACTTTTTGTGGCACACAGAGCGACACGAGCTTTGCAGACCTGCACATCTCATTTGCGACAATGAAGAAGTCGCACAAAAAATGACCGAAAACTTATCGAAACAGGCAGGCTGTCCGATTGATATTGAAGAAGCAGAGGAAAAGGCAAGCGAAGATGTTGTTGCACAGAGAGAAGAGGTACTTGCGAATCAGCTTGCAGAAATGCGAACACGCAAACGCAAACTTGTAGACCCGTTGCAGTACGAAATGTCAATTCAGGCGCAGGATCTTGCAGGATATGTTCCTGCATTCGGCTGGGAGTGTTCTCCGCCTACAGACAAACAGAAAGCAAAACTTGAAAAGCTCGGAATATTCCCCGATGAAATTCAGAGTGCCGGCAAAGCAAAACTTATTCTTGACAGGCTCGAAAAGCGAAGAATTGAGGGCTTAACCACACCTAAACAAATCCGTATGCTTGAAAGCAGAGGCTTTCAGCACGTGGGCAAATGGCAGTTTGACGAAGCGTCAGCTTTGATTTCAAGGATTGCTGCAAATGGTTGGAGAACTCCGAAAAACATTAACCCGAAAACATATGTACCGCAAAGCGAGGTGAATACGGTTGGACTTACTTAATGCACTTGAATACATCAGTCCGTCAGAGCTTGACTACCAAGACTGGGTAAATGTCGGAATGGCACTCAAACAAGAGGGGTACAGCGTAAAGGACTGGGACGATTGGAGCAGAGCAGACAACCGTTATCACAACGGTGAGTGTGAAAAGAAATGGCAGAGCTTTAACGGCTCTGCCTCACCTGTCACAGCAGGCACGATAGTTCAAATGGCAAAAGACAGAGGTATGACTTTCCGCGAATCGAAAGAACTCGGCTGGAATGATGAAATTGCTTTTGAACAGGGCGATATCGGAGTAACAGCCTGTGAGGGTGTAAAGTTTCACGAGCCTGCAAACTGGAATCCTGTGAATGAAATTGTAACCTACCTTGAAACCCTCTTTGACAGCTCCGAAAATGTCGGCTATGTAACCGAAACTTGGGAGAAGAACGATAACGGCAAGGTTAAATATCTGCCTACAAAGGGCAGTTGTGACCGTACGGCAGGTGAGCTTATTGCCGCCCTCAACAATTGTGACGGTGATATTTCAAATGTATTCGGCGATTACAAACCCGAGGCAGGTGCGTGGATAAGGTTCAACCCATTGGACGGCAAGGGTGTTAAAAACGAGAATGTAACCGATTATCGTTACGCTCTGGTGGAATCTGACTGTATGGCTCTTGAAGAACAAAATGCAATCATCAGAGAGCTTGAACTGCCTGTTGCGGTGCTTGTTTATTCGGGCGGAAAATCAATCCACGCTATCGTTAAGATTGATGCCGCAAACTATGACGAATACCGCAAAAGAGTTGATTATCTCTACAATGTATGCCATAAAAACGGTTTTGAAATCGACAAGCAGAACCGCAATCCGTCAAGGTTGAGCCGTATGCCCGGTGTTATCCGCAACGGCAAAAAGCAGTTTATAATTGACACCAATATCGGTAAATCCGATTTTGCCGAATGGAAAGACTGGGTGGAGAGCATCAACGATGACTTGCCTGATCTTGACAACCTTGCAGATTTTTTTGAAAATCCGCCCGAACTTGCACCGCCGTTAATTGAGGGTGTTCTCCGACAGGGACATAAAATGCTGCTCGGAGGACCCTCTAAAGCCGGCAAATCATTCGGATTGATTGAATTGTGCATTGCAATTGCCGAGGGGACAGAGTGGTTTGGCTTTAAGTGTGCGCAGGGCAATGTCTTGTATGTGAATCTTGAGCTTGACCGTGCGTCCTGCTTTCACCGTTTTAAAGATGTTTATGAGGCATTGGGACTTGAACCTAAGAACATAAACAAGATTGATATATGGAATTTGAGAGGTAAATCCGTGCCTATGGACAAGTTAGCCCCTATGCTCATTCGCAGAGCTTTAAAAGGCAACTTTATAGCCGTAGTGATTGACCCGATATACAAGGTTATTACAGGCGATGAGAACAGTGCTGACCAAATGGCACATTTCTGCAACCAGTTTGACAAGGTATGTACAGAAATCGGATGTGCAGTAATCTACTGTCACCACCATTCAAAAGGTGCTCAGGGTGGTAAAAAGTCAATGGACAGAGTTTCGGGCTCGGGTGTTTTCGCTCGTGACCCCGATGCACTCCTTGACCTTACAAGGCTTGAAATCAGCGAAGATTTAATGAAGCAGCAAAAGGATGAAAGAACCTGTAAAATCTGCAAAGACTGGATAGGTCGTTTCAACAAAATCAGTGAAGTGTGTTCGCAGGACGATTTGGTAATGTCAAATAATATGATTGACATCGCACGCAAAACGCTTCCTGAACAGTCTTTTAAGCTGATGATGTCAGATGTTGCCCGTGCCGAAAAAACCGTAAAAGGGATGTCAGCGTGGAGAATAGAGGGTACTCTGCGAGAGTTTCCGGCATTTGATACACTTAACCTTTGGTTTGATTATCCGATACACAAATCAGATACAACAGGTGTGTTGAAAGACTGTAATTTTGAGGGCGATTTTAACATCAAAGGCTCACCCTACAAAAAGAATTTCAGCAAGAAAAAAAGTGAATCGGAACGCAAAAAAGAACGCTCAGAATCTATTATGACAGCGTTTACTGCAGAAGAAAATAACGGTCAGGCAGATATAAATGACATTGCTGCATATCTTGGAGTTACCGAAAAAACAGTCCGAAATCGACTAAAAGAACACGGCGGATTTTGGATTGAGGGCGGTAAAACAGGATTGAGGGAAAAGGAAAAAGTCGAATAAATTTTCCCTTTCTGTCAAATTTGGAAGGAAAATTTTATCGAGGATTTCCCTTTCCGTGAGGGAAAATAGGGAAAATTTCCCGAGAAATTCCCTTTCCGAAAATGACGGAAAATGACTTTTTTCTCGAGATTTTCCGAGAGAAAGAAAAAACCTATATATATATTCTATATATATAGGAGTATTTCCGTTCCCTAAGGTCACAGGGGTGAAGTAGTTGTGCGAAGCTTACGCACAACAACTCCTTCCCCTGACCTGTGACTAAAAGCAAAATTTTAAAGTTAAGAAAGGAATGGCAAAAAATGGCAAAATGCAAATCGACTTCAAAAGATAAAAGATTGAAAATTGCTAAGGGAATGCCACCTTTGAGGCGAAAACTTCCAAATAAAAGTTACAGTTACAAAAACGATCAGGTAATGGACTGGATTTCTAAACGACCGGCGTTGATTGACTATGTGTTGGATAAGTTAGTAGCTAACGGATACATAGTTTACAACCCGAAATTAAAGTTGTGGTATGGAGTTGATTATTTTGAAGAAAATGAAGACTGAATTTTTTATGCCGATGATACCTCCAACCGTAACGGCACAGGAACATAAAGTTATGGTAAGAAACGGCAAACCTGTTTTTTATAATCCGCCCGAAGTGAAACAGGCAAGAGAAAAGCTCACATCACATTTGGCAAAGTTTAAACCGTCAGAACCGTACAAGTCGGGTGTCAGACTGATAACAAAGTGGTGCTTTCCGAGAGGCAAACACAAAGACGGCGAATATCGTATAACAAAACCCGATACAGACAATCTGCAAAAAATGCTAAAAGACTGTATGACCGCTCTCGGCTTTTGGTCTGATGACGCACTTGTTGCAAGTGAGATATGTGAAAAGTTTTGGGCAGAGGTTTCGGGTATTTACATCAAGGTGGAAGAACTGTGAATATCTCGGAAGTTAAACGCAACCTTGAAAGAGTTGTGCTGTACAATGGCGCAGAATACATTTTGAAAGGCTGTATCATCAGACGGAATACAACAGGTCAGTTTTTTTATCAAGCCGAACTTGCGGACACTAAAGCCAAAAGCTCGTTGATCGTAACTGCACTTGATAAGATTGACGAAAGGAGAACCGACATTGAAAGCAAGAATACCCGTTAAGCTGAAAAGAGAGGCTATGGCGGAGATTAACCGCCTTGCCGACAGGGAATATCAGAAAGTCAAAGACAAGGAAATCAATGACCTGACAAGGCGAATTTTTAAGACGATTGTATTTGCCTTGCATAAGGATTTCGGTTTTGGTCGTGACAGATGTGCAAAGGCTTTGAGGTCAATGACCGAGATAGTCAAACACTCCGACACTGACGAAGTGTTTTGGGAGCATATCGACAGGGTTGTCATCGACAAGCTGAAACTTGAATTTGACAAACGGGACTATACCGACAACGGCAAAGTTATAAATTATGAGGAGAGTGAAAAATGATGAGAGAAATATTATTCAGAGGAAAATTCGGAAACGAATGGAAGTACGGCTTTTTAAGCATTGAACCCAAAGGCTTGGTAATCAAAGAGCCATACAAGAACGAAAGCTCAAATGTGTGGCATATTGACGCTGACACAGTCGGGCAGTACACTAATATGCTCGACAAGAACGGCACAAAGATTTTCGAGGGTGATATTGTTGAACTTATTGACCCCTCGTATGGCGACTGCTACGGAGTTGTTCAGTACGATATTGATGAAACCGAATTTCAAATTATGTGTGATTCATTCTATGAAGTATTAGGAAGATATTGTTATTCATATTCAAAAAACATTGAAGTTATCGGCAACATTTTTGACAATCCGAAACTGTTGGAGGAATGAAGAAGAATGGAGAATAAATTAAAAATCCGTGAGATATGCGGTGATTATGCATTGGATATACCCGATTATAATGGTAGCAATTTCACTTTGTATTTCAATTCGAAGAAAAACGCCGAAAATGTAAAACGCATTATCGAAGTTGACGGTAGTAAATCAAATAATGCTACGGTGTGCGAAATAGATAAGGAGTGAAAACAATGACAAGAAATGAACTTGAAAGGTATTTAGGCAGATGTGTGACAATTACTCTTTTGGATAACACTGTAATTGAGGGTACTTTACATAAGACGGGTGAAAAAGTCTTTGAAAACGACCCTAATTTATCAGTACCGGTTAATTTTTATTTTTGCATTGATGTAAATAATAAAGTAGTTAAAAATACCGCATTCAGAGTATCACACATCCGGAGAATCAGTTGTTGCGAAAAGTTAAGAATGACAAACTTTGAAAAAATAAAATCGATGAACAAAGAGCAGATGATAGACTTTATATTTCACGCATTATACGATGATATTTGCGATTACTGCGAAAATTGCGGTAATCCTTGCAACGGAGATGAAGATTGTCATGAAAACGAAGAAATTATTAAAAAATGGCTTGAAAGTGAGGCGGACAACGATTGACGGTTAAAGATTATTTATATTCGGTCAGGGTTTCAGACAAGTTAATCAGAACGAAAGAACACGAGCTGTCAAAACTTAGGCTGAATATTGCACAGGTATCGGTTAAGCAAAACGAGCCTGTTAAGACATCAGGAGTGAATGACCCTATGCGGATTGTGGACAGGATTGCAGACCTTCAGGCTGAAATCAATCGGGAGATTGACAATCTTGTGCGGTTGAAAACTGAAATCCGCAGTAAAATCAACGCACTTGACGATTACCGTTACATTGCAATTTTGACCGAGTATTACATAAATTGTCAGAGGTGGGAGGATATTGCCGAGAGTATGGAAATGAGCGTAAGGCATACCCTGAGATTGCACGGCGAAGCGTTACAGGTGTTCCGAAAAAAGTTCGATTTTCCTTGATTTTCTTTTGAAATGTCATTGAATGTCACCCTTACCCTGCGTATAATGGTATTATGAAAGTTTGACAAACAGGACATATGTAGAACTCTCCTAAGTTAAAAAAATCGCACAGACCGCTCATAGTTCCAGCTGTGGGCGGTTTTGTGTTAGTGCGAAAGGCGGTGATACCGTGAAAGACCAATTAAATGCAAGACAGAGGAAGTTTGCGGAATATTATGCGCAGAGCGGTAACACCGTTCAGAGTGCCATTATGGCGGGATATTCCGAGAATTACGCAAACGCAAGAGCGTATGAATTGTTGGAGAATGTTGGAGTTTCAAAATACATCAAGGAGCTTTCCGATAAGCTCAAAGATGAGCGCATTATGAGTGCAAAGGACAGGCAGGTTGCTCTGTCCGACATTGCCCGAAGCGGTGATGAGTTTGCCTCCGACAGAATCAGGGCGATTGACACGCTCAACAAGATGACGGGCGAATACACCGTTAAGGTTGACGCAAAGGTTGAGCAATCCGAAAAGCTCTCTGATGTGTTCAGACAGTTAGGCGGTGAGGGCTTGAGTGAATAGTTTTCCGCTGTCGCAAAAATACATTGACTTCATCAACACCACGAATGTGTCGGCTGAATTTCTTGAAGGCACTACCGCCTCAGGCAAGACAACGGTCGGCGCAGGCGTTAAGTTTATGCGAATGGTGTCGCAGTCGCCGAAAAAGCTTCACGCAATTGCCGCCAAAACTACGGGCAAGGCTGAGGAAACTATCATTCAGCAGGATAACGGTATTCTTGACCTGCACAGAAATGCTGTTTATTGCGGTAACGGCGACAAGGATTACAAGCTGCCGCATATCAAGTTTGAGGACAAAATTATCTATATTCTCGGTTACAGCAGTCGGGATAAGTGGGAAATGGTTCTCGGTGCGCAGTTTGGGTGCGTGTATATTGACGAAATCAACACCGCTGATATCGAGTTTATCCGAGAGATGTCAACCCGTAATGATTATATGCTTGCAACTTTGAACCCCGATGACCCGTCATTGCCTGTCTATAAGGAGTTTGTGAACCGCTCCCGACCTTTTAAGAAATATGCAAACGATGTTCCGTCCGAAATTATGGCGGAGCTTACAGAAGAACCTGTACCGAATTGGCGGTATTGGTTCTTTTCTTTTGCAGATAATTTAAGTCTTACACCGGAACAGATTGAAAAGAAAAAAGCCTCTGCACCAAAAGGCACGAAGCTTTACAAAAATAAAATCTTAGGTTTAAGAGGAAGAGCAACGGGACTTGTGTTCTCGAACTTTGAGAGGGCAAGACACATTAAATCAAAGGAATGGGCAAAGCAGTTCCTTAATCACAGCCGAAACGCTGAACATTTTGTGCAGTTTACGGCAGGACTTGATACAGCCTATTCGCAGAAATCACCCGACACAATCGCTATGACCTTTTACGGCATTACGAACAAAGGCTTGTGTGTCCAGCTTGATGAACGGGTGTATAACAATGCCGAAATTCAAACACCGATTGCACCGAGTGATACGGTCAGAAATTTCATAGATTTTCTTGACCGTAACCGTGATGAATGGGGCTTTGCACGCACGGCTTTTATTGACAGTGCCGACCAAGCAACTATTACCGAGTTTCAGAAGTACAAGCGACAGCACGGCTGTGTCTATGACTTTGCAAATGCATGGAAGAAAACGAAGATTATCGACCGAATCAATCTTGTACTCGGCTGGCTTGCCACCGACTGTTATTTTGTGCTTGAACATTGTAAAAACACGATTGCCGAGTTTGAAATTTACAGCTGGCGAGAGGATAAAGACAACACACCCGAGGACGGTCACGACCATTGCATTAACAGCGGTCAATATGCGTGGCTGCCTTTTAAAAATACTATTGGAAGTGAAATAAATGGGGCTGATAAATAGAATGGCTGAATCTATCAGATCTGGAATTAAAAACTTTTTGCAGATTACTCCTGCAAGCGACAAAACAATTACCGTTACCGAGACAAGCAATCATCTGACCGAGTGCTTTATCAATCGCATTTGGTATTGGGGCAACAGCAGACAGCTTGCGGAGCTGTACAAGCAGATTGATACAAACAAAACTATGTTTTGGGCGGCAAAAAGCACAAAGGGGCTTGAAATTCGTAAAATACACACGGGCTTGCCGGCACTCATCTGCGAAACGCTTGTGAATATCGTAATTGCCGATTACAACGGCACAGATGTTACAAGTAAAAATTCAACCGCTTATGCAGAGCGTTGGGAAGATATTGAAAAGCAGAATAAGCTGTCCGACACGGTTAAGCAAATGCTCCGTGACCTATGTGTTGTCGGTGACGGTGCTTTTAAGGTCAGCTTTGACACGGCCGTATCAGATGTTCCGATTGTTGAATGGTATCCTGCCGAAAACATCGACTTTACATATGTGCGCGGCAGAATCCGAGAGGTTAAGTTTTACACCGATTACACGCAAAAACACCGCCGTTACCGTTTTGAAGAAACATACGGTTACGGCTATATTCACTATGCTTTGTACGATGACAACGGCAAAGAGATTGACCTGCACACGGTTGACGCTCTTTCGTGGATTGATTCAAAGGGCGTTACATTTGACGAATCATATATGTGGGCAGTACCCGTCCTTTACGGCAAATCGTGCCACAAGGGCAGAGGTGCGGGCATTATTGGCATAAAAACAGACGCTTTTGATAGTCTTGATGAAGTGTGGTCACAGTGGGTGGACGCACTCAGAGCCTGCCGAACAAAGCAGTATGTGCCTGGTTGCCTTGTTCCGAGAAATCCCGAAACCTGTCAGCCGATGTCGCCAAATCCGTTTGACAACCGATTTATCACCGTGGGCAACGATATGTCCGAAAACGGCAACGGCAACAGAATTTACACCGAAAGTCCGCAGATTCAGCACGAAAGCTATTTGAGTTCATACATTACTGCTCTTGACCTTTGTTTGCAGGGGGTTATTTCTCCGTCAACTCTCGGTATTGATACAAAGAAACTCGATAATGCCGAGGCACAGCGAGAGAAAGAAAAGACTACACTCTACACAAGGCAAAACCTCGTTAAGATTACGCAGAACGCTTTACAGAGCCTTGTTCTTGCCGTACTTAATGCCGACAGTGAGCTTAACGGCAAGGGAATTGTTGACGGAATAGAGGTGTCCATAAACTTCGGCGAGTACGCAAATCCGAGCTTTGAAAGTCAGGTTGAAACCGTGTCAAAAGCAAGACAGGGCGGTTTGATGTCGGTTGAAACCTCTGTTGAAGAATTGTACGGCGACAGCAAGTCAGACGATTGGAAAGCCGAAGAGGTACAGAGAATTAAAGAGGAACAGGGCATTGCAGGCGAGGAAGAAACTTCTTCACTTGATGATGTTGACCTTACCGACACGAGCGATGAACCCGATAATCCCGAATCGGAAGATAAACCCGAAGATACCGCAAATCAGGACGATAACAGCGAACAGGTAAGCAATGAGTGATTACAGCATTAAAGAGGCTTTTGAGAGGATTGAAAACGAGCTTATCGACAGTATGATGCGCAATTTCAGCCGCCACAGAGCAGAGGAAACCAAAGAGGGCTATAATTGGACTCAGTGGCAAGCGGAACAGCTCAAAAGTCTTGAAGAATATCGCAGAAAGAATGCGAAGAAATTCGGCAAGCGTTTCAAAACCATTAACAGCAAGGTCGAAGAGATGATTCGCACCGCCAAAGCTGACGGAAATGCAAGTCAGGAGGCAGAAATTCTTGAAGCTGTCAAGGACGGTTTCAAAGCTCCGAAAAAGCCGTCAGCACACAGCACAGCCGAGTTTTTTAAGGTCAACGAGAGAAAGCTTGACGCACTCGTAAAATCGACTACGGACGATTTAAAACGAGCAGAAACGGCGGTTTTGCGTATGAGCAACGACAAGTACCGCAAGGCGATATACAACGCTCAGGTTGCAATGAATACGGGTGCGGTTACATACGAAAAAGCCGTTGATATGGCTTGTAAAGATATGCTCAACGCAGGTCTTAATTGTGTGGAATACAAAAACGGTGCAAGGCATACGCTCTCGGATTATGCGGATATGGCGGTTAAAACAGCCAACAAAAGAGCCTATCTGCGTGGTGAGGGCGAAAAGCGAGCCGAATGGGGAGTATCCCTTGTTGTTGTGAACTCAAGACAGGGCGGTTGCCCCGATTGTGCAAAATATATCGGCAAGGTGTTTATTGACGATGTTTATTCAAACGGCAAAAAGTCAGACGGAAACTATCCGCTCCTCTCAACCGCCATCAAGAACGGTTTGTTTCATCCGAGATGTAAGGACAGCACAAGTACATATTATCACGAACTCGATGATTTGGACGCACCGTTGTCTGAAGATGAAATCAAAGAGCTTGACCGTCAGCGAGGAATTGAGGAAAAACAGCAGTACGCAGAACGGCAGGCAGAACGCTTTGACCGCCGTGCCGAATACAGCCTTGATGAGGACAATAAACGCATTGCCCAAACCCGAGCCGATGAGTGGCACGATAGGGCTGATATGCTTGAAGAAAAGGCGAAAAAGGCAGAAAATAGTTTGCCTGAATCTGTTGCAAAATCTGCTGATAATGGTATAATAAAAACAGAAAGCAGAGATTACTCTGCGGTAGGTTCTAATGCTTTTCCTGATTCTGCTAAACAAAAACTTCTGCAAGATGAAAGAATTTTATCGGGTAATGATTACGAAACGGCTATTATTTATAATGCAGACGGAAGCAGAAAGTTTTCTAAAAAAGGCAAGTCAAAAGATGTAAATTTTACTGATGAACAGATTGACAAAATGAGAGGTTGCATTTTAACCCATAACCACCCCAACGGAACAGTTTTCTCACCTGAAGATATAAATATGCTTAGAGAAGGACAACTATCGGAAATAAGAGCCTGCAACGGAAAGGGTTCTTATGTGTTGCGTAATGCAGGTGGTTGGCATAAAGACATAACTAATTTGAAAACCATAGAAAAAGCCTACTGGGAGTGTATGAATACAGTCGGTGCAAGATACGCAGATATATCGGCACAGGAAGGTAAGCCCATTTTTGCTTATTTTAGAAAAATGGACGAAGATGGACTGAAACTGTTTTCAGAAAAATATGGTTTGGAATTTTCGTGGGAGGATAAAATATGAAAATCAATATTTCAGATATTCCGAAAGGAAAGAGCCATAAGGATTATCCAAAAGGTACGATTTTTGTGTTTAAAGAACATTTTCCGAGATATATTTTAGATCCGTTTGAAAGAGTTTTTCCTGATGATCCGAGATATAAAACAGCTTTAACAGGAGAACAGCTTGAAAAGCTAATAGACGACCTCGATTAACTTAATACATCAAAAAATCAGCACTTTGAGAAATCAGAGTGCTTTTTTATTGTATTTAAACCCGTCGATTTTGACCGGTTTAGAAAGGTGGTGACAGAATGAAAATCAGAGTAACAACAGCATTTAATGACAGGCAGAACGGTTATGTAACCCGTCCTGTAAATGAAGTCTTTGAATGTTCTGACGAACGAGCCAAACAGCTCATTGACGGCGGCTTTGCAGTTGAGGTTAAACCAAACGCTACGGAAAATAAACCAAACGCTCCTAAAAAGCCGAGAACAAAGAAAACAGAATCAGCAGATTAAGCACTTTACGAATATGTAAGGTGCTTTTTTATTGTCCGAAGACATTAAACTACGGGAGACACCGTGCAAAACTGAAACAGAGAGACACTCTATAAACTGATTACGGGAGACACCCGAAAAACTGAAAGGATATGAAAAAATGGCAGAACCAAATCCAACACCAACCCCCAATGAACCGACACCTGCACCGCAGGGAACTCCACAGGGAAACGCTCCTGTCTTTGATTATGACAAGCTCGCAAGCCTTATTACAGGCAAACAGAGCGTGACAGAGGACACCGTTTTGAAGTCATATTTTAAGGAGCAGGGATTGTCAGCCGATGAGATGAAAGAGGCTATCGGTGCTTTTAAAAAGCAGAAAGCCAAGAACACTCCCGACTTTGCAAAAATGCAGTCGGAAGTTGAATCTGCAAACAACGCAAAACTTATGGCAGAAGTCAACCAGTCGGCAACCCTCGAAGCCGTAAAACAGGGCGTTGACATTGCAACCGTTCCGTATGTGCTTAAAATTGCAGACTTTTCAAAGGCTGTGACAGACGGCAAGGTCAATGCGGAAAAGCTGACAGAGGCTGTTAAAAAGGTGCTTGATGATATCCCCGCACTCAAGGGCAAACCTGCCGAGAACGGCACAGGAGTTAAGAAAATCGGCGGTGACGGCAACGGTACATCGGACGGTACAAAACCAAAGGCAAATGTTCCTACCAAAAAATGGAACAGATTTAATATTTAACCAAAGAAAGGATTGAAAAATCATGGCAAACACAAATAACTATGCCGAGCAGTTCAGCCCTGATCTGCTCGAAATTCTTGTTCAGGGCACACTTACATCACCGTTCATCACTTCAAATGTAAAGTGGGTTGGTGCAAGAACATTCCACTTCACACAGATGAGTACATCAGGCTTTAAGAACCACAATCGCAACGGCGGTTGGAACAAGGGCAAGTATGTTCAGACCGATGTTCCGTTCACCTGCGAACACGACCGTGATATTGAGTTCCTCGTTGACAAGGCAGATGTTGATGAAACAAATTCGACTGCAAGCGTTGAGAACATTTCAAAGACATTTGAACAGACACAGGTTGCTCCCGAAACAGACGCACTTTTCTTCTCAAAGGTTGCAGCAAAGGCTCAGGCAACAGACGGCTACCATTCATCAACAAAGGCGTCAGAATGGACTAAGGAGAACGCTTATTCAAAGCTCAAAACAATTCTCTCTGCCGGCAAGCTCCGCAGATACAAGGCAAGAGGCACACTTGTTGCCTATGTGATATCTCACATTATGGACTGCCTTGAACAGTCAACAGAGTTCACTCGTAAGATTGAGCTTACACAGATTGCAGAGGGAGGTATCGGCATTGAAACAAGAGTGACCGAGATTGACGGTTGCCCTATCATCGAGGTTATTGACGATGAGCGTTTCTATGATAACTTCAACTTTAACCCCGATGACGGCGGTTTTGAGCCTGCAACAGGTGCTCACAAAATCAATGTTCTTGTTGCTTGCGGTGAAACCTGCAAGACTGTTCCGAAGATTTCAAGCATTTACTTCTTTGCTCCCGGCTCACACACAGAGGGTGACGGCTGGCTCTATCAGAACCGTTCGCTTTCCGATACATTCGTATTCCCGAACGGCAAGGACGGCAAAATTGACAGCATTTATGCCGATGTTGACACAACGGCGGTTGCGTAATGTATGCCGATTACATTGAACATCAGGGCGGAGATGAAAACAGCATTATCTCTGCCGAACACATTGATGTTCTGACTTTTAACCGCATTGATTTTGAAAAACTTTCGGAAATGCAGAAGAGAATCATCAGCAAAGTGCATAGCAGACTTACTGCTTTTGAAGAAGAAAATGCCGATATGATTTCTTCCTATCTGAAAAGCTATTCAATCAACGGTACTTCAATGGAGTTCGGCGCAAGTTGGAATTTAATGTGTATCAGCGGTGTGGCAATTCCTGCCGACCTCTATGCGTTGCTAAAATCAACGGGACTTTGTTATCCTGCAATATGAGGTGATATACTTTGAAATTTCCGCCACTTGTAAAAAAGCAGTTCTGCAAAACTCCTGTTGAGGTGACGATATACGGCGAGGGTGTTACCGAGGACGGAGCACCCCTGACCGTGTTTGAATGCAAAAAACTGTATCCCTCCGACAGTCTGTACCCGTCAGTAATCCTGCACGGTGGTAATTCCTTGTGCAATATGCAGTCAAAGGCAAAGACCGTCTATACCAAAGAACAGAAAATTGTTCAGGTGTCGGCTGTTCTGCTCTTTGACGGCGATATTGCCCCCGACAGCCCCACTTTAAGCGGTGGCTTTGTAATCTTTGACGGTGTAAAACGAAGTATCGTACAGGGTACAAAACACCGCAACCCTGACGGTACAGTTAATTTTACGGAATTGGATGTGATTTAATGGGATTTTCGGTATCATCAAAAATCAATCTCAACATGCCTGTTGTAAAACAGCTTGATAAGGCAAAGCAACAGGCTCTTGAACAGACAGGTGACGCACTTCTTACACAGGTGAAAAACACGCAGGTAATGCCGTTTGATACGGGTAACCTTCAGAACGAAAATACCTTTGTCGATTACGCTCAGATCCGGAACGGCACGGTGAAAATCGTGTCAAGCACTCCGTATGCAAGAAGGTTGTATTTTCACCCCGAATATAATTTCAGCCGTGATGAAAACATTGCCGCAGGCGGTAAGTGGCTTACACCGTGGCTTGAGGGCGGTACAAGACAGAATTTTTGCAGTCGGGCATTTGCAAGATTATACAGAAAGGAAGCAGGACTTTGATTTACTTATCGGACATCAGAGATTGGCTCAAAAGCGTTACCTCAGCCGAGCATTACTACATCGGTAAACTCGACAATAAGCAGGATAAGTCAATAGGTGTGTATTCATTAAAACAGTCGGGAACACCCACAAGGGCAATCGGCGGTGAAAGCACCTACGATACAATAAGCATGTCTTTGCTTATCCATTACACCGACAACGCAAGAGAAACCGAGGAGTTTGCACGCAGGCTTTATGAAACGCTTTACGGCATTAAAAATGTTGAAATTAAGGAACACAAAATCTATATAATCGAACTGCTCACGGAAGAACCCATTGATGTGGGAACAGACGATAAGGGAGTGTATGAGCAGGTCATTGAAGTTAAATTCTATTACGAAAGGAAGTAAAATTATGGCAAAAGTAGAGTCGGGAGTATTCCCATGCTATGAAAATCAGTTTGCAGTCGGCAAGGCAGGCACGGAAACAGCCACAACCAATATTGCAAACTGCGAGGAATTTTCCGTTGCATTTGACAACGGTGTAGAGGAATGGACAGCCTTTGAAAACGAGGGTTGGAAGTCAAGACTTATGACAGCCAAGTCAATTACAATCTCCGTTAAGGGCAAGCGTACAATCGGCGATGACGGCAACGATACAATTGCAGGTCTGTCATTCAAGAACGGCAGAGCTGTGGAACTTCCGTTTATGTGGACTTTCCCGGACGGCTCAACTGTCCTCTTTAAAAATGCAGTTGTATCCGTTACATCAAACGGTGCAGGCGCAAGTACGGGTGTTGCTCCGCTTGAATTTGAAGTTATGTCAAACGGCAAACCTGTATATACAGCAGCCGTTTAAAAAGCGAAAGGAATGAACGATTATGTCAAAGCTAATTGATATTACAGACAAACTTAATTTTGAGGAAAAGCCGATTGTAAAGGTAAAGGACACGGAACTTGTTATTAACAATGACGCAGTTTCAATGCTCAAAGTTGCGGCACTTTTTGAGGACGGCAACGGCAAGAACAAAGATGTTATCAAAATGTATCATCTTCTTTTTGATGAATCCGAGAGAGAAAAGATTGAAAAGTTACAGCTGAATATTCATGATTTCAGCACCCTTATCAGCGAATCTGCCAAAATTGTACAGGGCGATTTGACTGACGAGGGGGAAGTTCAGACCCCGGCTACGACCTGATTGATGACTTTGATTTAATCGTGTCGAGCTTTCGCTCGGAGTACGGGGTCAGCATTTATTCAAAGGATTTTGCAAAAATGAGTTGGAATGAGTTCTGCTCACTTCTGCAAGGCTTAGGACCCGAAACACCTCTTGCGAGAACGGCTCAAATTCGTCTTGAAACCGACAAAGAGGTTTTGAAGAACTTTACATCTTCACAACACAAAATCCGTAACAAGTGGCGCTCAAGGAATGTTAAGCACTATTCATACGAAGATATGAACACCGTTCTTGCAGAATTTCAAAACTTCTTCGCTAATCTGTAAATTTGTACATAATTTTCGCTGTATCTACAAAATTCTTGACAATGCTTATATATAGTGATAAAATGTAACATACACTAACAAATTTATTAAGGAGAGTGTATGTTTATGAAATGTCCACATTGCGGAAACGAATTAAAGGACGATGCAAAATTTTGCGACAAGTGCGGTGCAGGCTTTGGCGGAAACGATTCAACCTCGGCAACCGTAAATCCTGCAAATGCAAAGAAGAAAATTTACAAGCGTTGGTATTTTTGGGTTATTATCGTTGTTGCTATTATGATTGTTGGCGGTGTAAACGGTGCAATTAACGGTAACAGCAGCTCAAACAAATCAAAGCAGGAAACTACTGTTGCAAATCAGAGTTCAGAAAAAGCAACTGAAAAAGCGACAGAAGCACCGACCACAAAAGAAGTTGCAACAGAAAAGCCTACTAAAGACCCGAAGAAGGTTGAAAAAGAATTTAAAGACGGTTGCAAAACAATCGACTTTAAAACTCTTTCAAGAAACCCTGACAAGTACAAAGGTAATGACTACAAGTTTGAAGGTCAGATTATTCAGGTTCAGGAAGGCTGGGGCGATTCGGTTGACCTGAGAATCAATATAACCAAAGAAGAAAACGAGTATCTTGATGAACCGTTGTGGACAGATACAATTTATGCAACGGTTGAAATCCCCGACGGTGAGGACAAACTCCTTGAAGATGATGTAATCACATTCTGGGGAACTTGTGACGGCGACTATACATATGAAACCGTAATGGGCAACAATGTGTCACTTCCGAAAATCGACATCAAATACTACGAACTCAACAAATAAAACAAAAAGCCACTCCAAACGGGGTGGCTGTTCTTTTGCAAAATTTTATTAGCGTACATCATAACGGTGTGCGCTGTTTTTATGCCAGTTTTTAAAGAATCTAAAATGAAAGGAAGTGGTGAATATGGCGACAAAGGCGGGTGAAATTGAGCTTGATGTCAGGCTTACGGGTGATGATATTTCCAAAACATTGCATAAGATTTCCGATTCAATTACAAAAAAGTTTGATTCGGCATTTTCAAGTCTTTCAAAAGATTTTGAAAATGTAAGCACGGATATGAAACAGTCCTTTTCAAAGGTTGCGGAGGGCGTTTCTCAGAAAACCGAGAAAGAGTTTTCAAACATCAAAGGCAGCGGTGAGCAGTTAAGCAATTCGGTTTCATCTTCGTTTAAGAAAATCGGTACAGCTGTGGTTGCCGCCTTTTCCGTTGCCAAAATCAAGGAGTTCGGTCAGCAGTGCATTGAATCGGCTGCAGAAGTCAATGCGGCAAATTCACAGTTTGAGCAGACATTCGGCACAATGCAGTCACAGGCAGAATCAGCCATTCAGAGCGTTGCCAACCAAAGCGGTATTCTTGAAACCCGATTGCAGGGCGTCGGCACAAGTATTTATGCCTTTGCAAAAACCACAGGTATGGACAGTTCAAGTGCATTAAGTATGATGCAGGACGCATTGCAGGTAACAGCCGACAGTGCCGCATATTACGACCGTTCGCTTGAAGACACCGCAGAAAGCCTGAAATCGTTCTTGAAAGGCAACTTTGAAAATGATGCCGCACTCGGTTTGTCCTGTACTGAAACCACACGAAATGCGGCGGCTAATAAGCTGTATGGCAAGTCGTTTACGGATTTGTCGGAATCACAGAAACAGCTCACGCTTTTACAAATGGTCAAGGACGCTAATCAGCTTTCGGGTGCTATGGGACAGGCAAGCCGTGAAGCAGACGGTTGGGAGAATGTAACGGGCAACCTTAGAGAAAGTTGGAAACAGCTCCTTGCCGTAGTCGGTCAGCCTATTCTTCAGGTGGCAACTCAGGTTGTAAAGCGGTTGAGTTCCGCACTTGCAACTTTAACGGAATATGCCAAAGGTGCGGTTGAATCGCTTTCAAAGGTCTTCGGCTGGGATACAGGCAACAACACCGCAAGCAATATCAAATCTGCGTCCGATTCTGCCAAAAGCCTTACGGATACGGCAGATGACAGTTCAAAGTCACTTGATAATGTTCAGAAAAGTTCTGAAAAGGCAAAGAGAAGTGTAGCGGGCTTTGACAAGCTGAATGTGCTTTCAAGTACCGATAGTTCTTCAAAGTCAGATACATCTTCATCAAAAAGCTCATCGGGCGGTTCATCGGGCGGAGCTGTTGCAAAGAATGTTGTCAAGGACACAAGCAAAAACCTTTCGGGGGCATTCAAAAATCTATACGAAAAAAGCGGATTCAAAGGCTTTGTTGATAATATTCAAAAAGGTATTAACAAGGTTGACTGGTCAGCTATAGGCAAGAACTGCAAGACTGTTTTTGATAATGCTGTTCCCATAGTTCAAAAGGCATTCGGCACAATGCAAAAGGTCGGTTCTGCAAAACTCGGGGCAATCGGTTCTGCATTCGGAGCGGTTGCGACAATCGGCGGAAAGTCGTTTCAGACCATTTCAGGCGGTGTTGCTAAGTGGATTTCTAAAGACAGGGAAAAGATTATCGGCTTTATCGACACCATAGGCAACAATCTTACAAACGGCTATAACAACCTTTCAACCTTTTTTGATAATTTCGGTACACTTGCAGGCAATGCAATTGACAATGTCCGCCCTCAAATGGAAGAATCAATTTCCAATCTTTTAAGCGGTCTTACAACCTTTGCGGGCTCAGTCGGCGAAGTTGTTTCGGGTGCGTTTTCAACTGCAACCGAAAGCCTTGTTGAATGGACTGAAAATGACGGCGCTACCATTACGGAGTTTCTCGAAAATATCCAGTTGCAGTTTGCGGATGTATTTAATTTTGTCGGTCAGATTTTCGGCGATATCGGTACAGTAATCAGCGAATGGTGGAACGGCGGCGGACAGGAGATTTTTCAGAATGTCTGCAATATGTTCACAAATATTGGCACAACCTTGATGAATGTTTACAACCAATGGATTAAGCCTGCGTGGGATTTTATCGTAGCAATTGTAAAGTCAGCTTGGGAAAACTGGCTGAAGCCTGTTTTTGAGGGTGCAATAAATTTCTTCGGCAAGGTTGCAGACTGCGTTTCGACCGTGTGGAATAACTTCCTGTCACCGTTTGTAAACTGGCTTGTCAGTTTTTGGGGACCTATATTTCAGAATGTTTTCAATGCCGTAAAAAGAGTGTTTGATAATGTGTTTACATTTATCGGTGGGTTGGTTACCTCTATACAGAAAACATTCGGCGGTCTTCTTGACTTCATTACAGGTGTTTTCTCACTCGATTGGAACAAAGCATGGCAGGGCATCTATGACTTCTTCAAAGGTATTTGGGACGGCATTTTCGCCGTGTTTAAATTTATTGTAAATGCTATCATTGACGGTATTAACGGCTTGTGGACGGGCATTTACAACTTCGTTTCCGGTGTTATCAATGCAATCGGCGGAATTGCAGGGGCAATTGGTTCTGTCATCGGGCAGGATTGGAGCTTTTCAATGCCTGAAAATCCGCCTCTCATTCCGAGACTTGAAGAACCCACAGAATCACCTGCACGAAAATTTGCAAAAGGCGGTATTGTTAAAGCTCCGACACTTGCGGTTTTCGGCGATAACGCAGGCGCTAACAGCGGTAACCCTGAGGTTATTTCCCCTCTTAACAAGTTACAGGGTATGCTCGACAATTCGGGCGGTCAGGATACAGTGATTCTCACACAAATTCTTGACCTGCTTAAACGCATTTATGAAATGTTCATTATCTTCCGCAACAACGGCGGCAACACTTATTCGTTTACTGCCGAGCTTGAGGGTTCAACGCTCTTTGAAGAAATGGTAAGACAGGACGAACTTTACAGACGCAGACACAACGGTAAATCCGCATTTGCATAAAGGAGGTATGATATGTCAAATTACAACGGCTATTTGCTCAAATTCGGCAACAACATAATGCCGAACAAGTATATTACTGCATTTTCATCAACTCCGAATCAGCGACTTGAAACTTCTGCGGAACGAGATCAGAACGGTAACTTACAGAGAGCAACTCTGTCAAATTACAAAACAAAAATTTCGTTTTCAACTCACATTCTTCGTCTTGACGAAAAGATTGATTTTCAGTCGATTATCAACCTCTCTATGACAAATAAGGTGCAGAGAAAGTGCAAGGTAACTTATTGGAATGATGAAACAAACAATTACCACACCTCTGATTTCTACATTCCGGATATCGAATACACCGCCATGGACGCCGAAAAAAGTGATATAACCTATCAGCCGATTACGGTTGAGCTGATTGAGTATTAAGGGGTGATTCTTAAAAATGCTTGTATCTAAAGCGATTGCAGATAAGCTGAAAACAAACACACTCTACAATACTATCACTTTACATTCACCTGACGGCAGTTTTGAGGATATAACAGGTGAAAGTATCGTACTTGACAGCTTTTCGCTTGAAAATGAAATCGTTGAAAAAGAATTAAAATTCGGCGGTTGCATAGCCTCTGAAATGAGCGTTAAACTCATTGATTATGATTGTTCGGCTTTGATAGGAAAGACGGTGCAAGTAATTCTCACGGCAACATATCTTGAAGATGAACTGTATCCGTCAGATGATTTGTATCCGTCAAAAACTCTTATTCTTCCCTCTGAAACAGGAATGGTTGAATGTCCTGTTTTCTACGGCAAAATCCAGTCAGCTCAAAGAGATAAAAAACAGCGTAATATCACCGAAATTACGGCATACGATGCTTTTTATGATATGTCAAAGGTTGATATGTCTTTGTGGTTTGCAGGCAAAGAGAACGAGGACGGCAGTTTTGGTTATGGTTATGCTCATTATGCAAAAAACGAAACTTTTAAGCATTTATACAGCGCCCTTTATGATAAGTGGGAAGATTACGGTGTAAAGAGTGTTTCATACCCGCCATATCTTGATATCTTAAGTTTACCGCTTAATTTTGATGATGATTGCGTTGAAAAGGTTATAAAAGATATTACTTTAACAGACTTGATTCAGGCTTATATGGAATTAACATTGAGCTTTGCGATGATTGAACCTAAAAACGGAAATCTTGAATTTTTGCCTCTCTACGGTAGCAAGTCCGCAGATACTGTTGATTCATACAAGGACCTTTCATTTGAAGATTACGAACTTGCACCTATCCGTATGTACAGTACCAAATTTGCTAACAAGAAAGTGTACAAGAAAGGTAATAGCAATGACTATTCTTGGTACATTTCCGATAACATTCTTATGAGGTGCAGAACAACGGCAGGTGATATTGCTGAAAAGTACAATTTTAAGAATTTGTTTGGTGATAATCACAAATACCGCCCGACAAAAATTAAACTGTTTTCGTATTGGTGGCTTGAGGCAGGAGATAAGTACACGATTCAAACCCCCTTTGCAGATTTGCCGACAATCGAAACATTTGTGTTCAACAAAAAGATGAGCGGATTTACAACCACACTAACATCAAAAGGCGAAAAACGATTAGGAAAGGAAGTAAAAGAGAATGAATAAATACAATAAAATCGTTTTTGTGAATGGCTCTGCTCCTGCACTCAATGCCGACAACCTCAATCATATGGATGAGGGAATAGAGCAGGCAACAGACGGAGTGATTGCTGTTGAGGAAAATCTCAAAACCGCAACGGCAGATTTGACCGCAGTAGAATCAGAGGTCGAAACAGCAAGAGGGGAATATGAATCAGTCGGGGAAAGACTTGACAACCTTATCCCCGACGATGTCGGTGTTATAACAACCGACCATATGCAGGACGGAGCTGTCAAAACTCTTAAAATTGCGGATGCAGCGGTAACGCAGAGCAAGCTCTCTGCTGATCTAAAATCATCAATCAGCAGTATTGCAAACAAAGCAGATACCGCTGATGTCAACGCAAGTCTTGCTCTTAAAGCTAATAAGGCGACCACCCTTGACGGATACGGCATTACAGATGCATACACAAAAACTACGGTCAAGTCATTGCTTGCAGGCAAACTTGACGCAATGTCTTTTGACAGCGAGCCAACGCTCAACAGTCCTTGCTATCTGACAAGCGGAACGGTTTACAACGCTCTGCTTGTTAAAGCCGATAAAACAGCCTTGGCGACTAAATACGATTCGTCAAATGTTGAGGTCGGCAAAGGGGAGCTTACTCCTGCACAGGCTATTTATGACGGCTACAAGGGCAGTTTTAACTATTCAAAAATCGGCAAAACCGTGACGGTAGCACTTAACATCACAGCCCTTGTTGCAGGCAAAAACTATGTACAGTTTGCAGGGTTGCCATACACTGCTCTAACTGCAAGCAGACTGTCAAGCATTGTGGCGTATACAACTGCCAACAAGCTTGTTAATATTCGCCTTGACGGCTCGTGGCTGTACATAAACAGTCCCGGTACGACATTTGCAGAAGGCGAAAAAATCAACGCAATTATTACTTATATTATCGGCTAAGGAGGCTAATTATCGTGGAATTAAAGGAAAAAATCACTCTTGATATGCTGACAGCTGACAGCGTGTCGGTACTCAGACAGCAGTTTTTGAATTATAACGGAACTGAAATGCAGGTCGGCGAAAACATTCGCAACGCATATATGAACAGCAAATCGGGCAGAGAACAGCTCAAAACGGTGTTATCAGACGAATACTACAACGCAGTAATGTCAGTTTGGGGCGACAATTGCACCGTTGATGAGCCGACAGAAAGTGAGGTGTAAACAATGAAAGAAAATATTTTACAGGCTTTATTTGCCACTGTATGCGGTGCAATTGTCGCATATCTTAACATTTTACTTGTGCCGTTTGCGGTGATGATTGCGGTAATGATTATTGACTACATCACAGGAATGGCACAGGCATACATCAGTCACACGCTTAACAGCCGTGTCGGGGTAACTGGTATTATCAAAAAGGTAGGCTATATCGTAGCCGTAGCAGTCGGCATTGTTGCCGATTATCTCATCAGCTCGGCACTTGTCAACTGCGGAATTGACCTACAGATTAACTACTGTATCGGTATGATTGTAACGATTTGGTTTATCATCAACGAGTTAATTTCAATCCTTGAAAACCTCTCGGAAATCGGCATTCCGCTGCCGAAATTTTTGGTATCAATCGTTAAAAGGCTAAAGACAACAGTCGAAGTAAAAACAGATGAAAGCGAGGAATAATTATGAGTAATTCAAAACTTGTAAATTACACTAAATTATCGCCAAATCACAGCGGTAAACGCACACACAGTATTGACCGCATTACTCCGCATTGTGTTGTAGGTCAGTGTAGCGTTGAAACACTCGGCAACATCTTTATGAACACAGCTTGTGAGGCAAGCTGTAACTACGGAATCGGCTATGACGGCAGAGTGTTGCTTTGTGTTGATGAGGGCAATCGTTCTTGGTGTTCATCAAGCAATGCCAATGACCAGAGGGCGGTAACAATTGAATGTGCAAGCGATACAACCGCACCGTACACGATGAATAGCAAAGTATACAAGAAACTTGTTGACTTGTGTGTGGATATTTGCAAGCGTAACGGCAAAACTAAACTGCTTTGGCTCGGCAATGAAAGCAAGACTTTAAACTATTCGCCAAAATCAGGCGAAATGGTCTTGACTGTACATAGGTGGTTTGCAAATAAATCTTGCCCAGGTGACTGGCTCTATAACAGGCTTGGCAATCTTGCAGACGAAGTAACTGCACAGCTCGGCGGTAAAACATCAAATAAGGAGAATGAGGAAATGATTAAATACGGTTCACATAACACGGCTACACTTGCGTTTAAAAAGCAGTTGATTACACTCTACAACATGAAAATTATCAAGACTAAAGTCGATAATTCGGCTGGTTTTGGCAATGGCACCTTAAGGGCGGTCAAAGAGGCGCAGAAAGCAGGTAAGGTCACAGTTGACGGTATCGTTGGTGAGAAGACAATCAATGCTATCTATCATCTTATTAATGACGGCATCAGGGCAAAAGACAACAAAATTTCAAACGCTAAAAAAGCACTCGGCTGATGTTAAATATTTCGCACCGTTGCAAATTTTATGTGGCGGTGCGGATGCCATAAATAAAGAAATGGGGTGACGAAAACGGTAAATTTATATCAAAACGATTGCCTTGAAATATTGAAAAAATTGCCTGAAAATAGCATAGACCTGTTGCTGACAGATCCGCCTTATGTGTTAAACACAAAGGGCGGCGGAACTGTAAACAAGATAATGAAATTAAGTGAATCTTTAGCAGATGTCGAGAAAGCAAAAATAATTAATGGGTATGATATTGAACTTTTCGGACAAGAATTTTTGCGAGTTATGAAAGAAATAAATGCTTATTTTTGGTGCAATAAAGCACAAATATATGATTATTTAAAATTTTATGTCGGGCAACTTAAATGCAAATTTGATATTATTTGCTGGCATAAGACGAATGCTTTGCCCACCTATTCAAATAAATATTTAAGCGATACTGAATATTTACTTTATTTTAGAAAAGGAAAAGGTAAGTGCTTTCCCCACAGCTATGAGGATGCAAAAACATATTATTTGAGCGTTTCAAACCTAAAGGACAAAAAAGTGTGGAAACATCCAACCATTAAACCTCTTTGCGTTACTGAAAAAATAATTCGAAACAGTTCAAAAGAAAATCACACTATTTTAGACCCGTTTATGGGCAGTGGAACAACAGGCGTTGCCTGCATAAATACAAACCGAAACTTTATCGGTGTTGAGCTTGACGAAAAGTATTACAAAATTGCTGAGGAAAGAATAAATTCAGCGATTAAACAAACCACATAACAAAATGACAAATACATAATTGCAAAAAAATTCCCCTCATCCACCGTAAAAAGTGGGTGAGGGGAGTTTGTTATTTGTAAATTTAATGATTTTGCATAATATCGCATTTTTTGAAAGCCTGAAAGTACCGATTATATCTGACTTTTCCTGCCTTGCATTTGCCTAACATTTTACCTGTTTTTTTCTGTATTTCGGTGTATTTTTGCGTTAAAAAGATATAAAAAATAACCGCACCAAAAAGCTAAAAACTGGCTTTCTAATGCGGTTTTTTCTATGGTCGAGGTGACAGGACTTGAACCTGCGGCATCTTGGTCCCAAACCAAGCACTCTACCAAACTGAGCTACACCTCGAAATGTTGTTTATCAACAACAGCTTGATTATTATATACCATATTTCTGAGCTTGTCAACAGTTTTTAAAATTTTTATTCAAAAATTTTAAATAATTCTAAATTCCGCTTAATAATGAAATGAAAAAGGCAAAACAGCCGTTTCTGCGTTGAAAAACGACTGTTTTAACTAAACTTATTTATTCATCTATTTTGTGTCCGCAATAGGGGCAAAAATCTTTTTTATCCTTTTTAGCTTCTTTTTCTTTATTGGTAATTTTCGTAAAGCCGGCGGTGATGATACCTGTCGGGATAGCGACCATACCTATGCCAAGAAATGCGATTATAGTCGAAAGCACTCGTCCTGCGGCGGTAATGGGGTAAACATCGCCGTAGCCGACCGTTGTCAGCGTTGAAACCGCCCACCACATCGTTTCAATCGCATTTGAAAATGCTTCGGGTTGTGCCGCATTTTCAATGTTATACATCAACACGGACGCAATAATCATCAGCAATCCGACCACAAGCGTTGATGAAATCAGCTGTGACGCCTCATTTTTGAACACCTGACCAATCGTTTTTATTATATACTCAAATCGCAGAATTGACAAGCCGCTCAAAAATTTTAGTTTTGCGTATAAATAATGATGAATTTGCAAAAATGTGTTGATATGCAGAAGTAAATGGGATATAATTATATATAAATAATCGGAATTGAATTGTGCAGTTATTGTTCCTTTGAAGAATAATAACTGTCTAAATGTCGAAAATAATCGAAAAATAAAAAATTTTCAAAAAAATTTGCGGAATTTTAAAATCAAAAGCCGTTTTAAATTGTCTATATTATGAAAGGAAATGAGAGGAGGTTATTTTATGAACATTTCCCACTTAGTAGAGAAAATTAAAAAGGGAGATAACAAATCATTTGAAAAGCTCTACAAGCTTACAGAGCGTGAAGTGTGGTTTACTTGTATCAGCTTTTTAAAGAACGAAACAACCGCACAGGACATTATGCAGGAAACTTACATAACGGCTTTTTTAAAAATCCAATCTTTGGAAAAATCATCACAAATCAGGAGTTGGCTTAACAGAATTGCCGTTAATAAGTGCAAAAATTATTTGAAAGGTAAAGGTGAAATCCAACTGGACGATGAAATTTTTGAAAATCAGGCAATAGTTGACGAGCGTATATCAATTCCCGAAGAATACATTTCAGACAAGGCAAAGAGAGAAATTATTCTTTCGATTATGCAGGAAGTACTGTCCGATGTTCAGTATCAGACAGTGATTATGCACTATTTTAATGAAATGACTGTTGATGAAATCGCAGAAGTCTTTGAATGTTCAAGGGGTACTGTGCTTTCAAGGCTCAATTATTCAAGGGCAAAGATGAAAACCGCAATTGAAGATTACGAAAATAAAAGCGGTGACAGGCTTCACGGTGTTGTATTTGTGCCGTTCTTTACAACTATTTTCAAGGAAGAAGCAAAGAGCCTTGCAGTACCGAACATTACAATCAAGCTCCCGAACGGACAGACACTTGCAACCTCTGCAACAAAAGGCATTGCTACAGGTGCAAAGTCAACAGCGTCATCTATCGTAAAGGCAACAGCAAATGCGACAGTAAAAGCCAAGGTAATCGCAGTTGTCTGTGGTGCTACAATACTTGCAGGCACATCAGCAGTCGGCATAAGCATTCTTGCAGGCTGTAACGCTGAGAAAGAACCGACAGAGCCGTCAGTAATATCTTCAACCGTACAGACATCGACTGTTTCAACAACTGTACCTAAGACTACAGTTCCAAAGGCAGTTAAGGATTTGGTAGACAAGGGTGAAATCAAGGTCGACAAAGACGGCAACATCACAGACAAGAATGGTAAGAAAGTCGAAGTAAAAGACGGTAAGGTAGAAGTAAAAACCGATGACGGCAAGACAGTTACAGTTAAGGTTAACGATGTAAAAACTACGGTATCTAACAAAAACAACAGCAACAAGGGTAACACCGAAAAGAAAGAAGATACTAAGTCAAATACATCTTCAAAGAAAGACAACTCTTCAAAGACAAATACATCTGATAACGACAAGAAGCCAGCATCTAAGCCAAGCAACTCTTCAAGTAATAATCAGAAGCCAGCGAAGCCAAGTAACTCTTCAAGTAATAACCAGAAGCCAGCTAATCCGAGTGAATCTTCAAAGACTGAAACACCTACAGAAAAGCCAAAGCAGAAGGTATGGGTAGTTGACTACAAAACAGTACACCACGAAGGTTATTGGAAAGTAGTAGGTACTCATGAGGAGCCAGTATATGGATGGGTAAGCTACGATGTATGTAATGACTGCGGTAAGAAGTTAGCAGATACTAACCAGTTAAAGACACATCTTCTTTGGGAAGCAAGGGAAAATGGTGGCACAGGCTCATACCATACTGAAGAAGAGTATGTACAGACAGGCACAAAAACAGTAGAAGACAAGGAATGGGTAAAACCTTGGGATGAGAAGGTTAAATCTGGCGGTCACTGGGAATACAGATAACATTTGATATTAACTACTTTAATCATGGTTTAATATTTCAAGGGAAGAGGACTCAATATTGAGTCCTCTTTTCTTTTGTATAGAAAAATAATCTTTCTATACAAGAAAGTATTTAACTAAAATATAATATATGGTAAAATATAAACATATTAGAAGAGGTATTTATATGAAAAGTTATAACCCCTGAAAGAGGGTAGCTATGATATGGGAATGCTTTGTAATCAACAAAATAAAAAAAGAGGTTAAGCATTAGAAAAAATTGCTTAACCTCTTTGTTGTTTTAATAATAGAAAAATCTTTTGTGTTACGGTGTAATAAAATTTTAAAATATATTATCTTGTTTCCTTGAAAATCGGCAGACAAACTAAAATGACAGTAAGTTTGACAGTAAGTTTGACTGCATTTTATCTGATTTTAACTTAATTCAAAATTACCCAACCAGATTTATGAAATCCCGAAAACCCAGTGTTTAAGCCGTTTTTAAGGCATTTTAAGTAATTTTGGCAAAAAATAAAAGGTGGTTAAAAAACCACCTTTACTGGTGCAGGTAACAGGACTTGAACCTGCATGAAATTGCTTTCACATGGACCTGAACCATGCGCGTCTGCCAATTCCGCCATACCTGCTTATTTAATTTTGTTGTACAAATTAGTTGTGAGTTAACCACATATCTGCCAACCTGAGATATAGCCACAACGCTACCCCTGACCTACTACTTAGAAGGCAGTTGGTCACTCTTAGCATCCATTATTTGTGCAACACCCAAAATGTGCTATATTATTATAACAGACCGACAGGTAAGTGTCAAGTGACATTTACTTTATCGGTCTGTTTTACGCTGATTATTTTTCAGAATCGGGTTTGCGGATTTTGAAACCGTCGTATTTTCCGATGTCGCAGAGGGCAATTTCGTGACAACCCATTCTTGTTGACAGCGGTGCAAGCTCCATATAGTCGCCGTAGAGGAAGGTAAGGTACTTGTCATATTCCTTTGGCACGGGTAACTTGTAACCCTCAAAGTCGGCATAAGCAACACCGTCAAGATATTCCTTTGGAAAAGCGCCGTTATAAATATTTCTTCCCATTCCGTCATAGAGATATTTTGCGTTCTTTTTGTTTTTAAAGAATTTTAAAGTACGAACTTCAAGCCACATACTGAATCTGAGCGGAAATATTTTTTTACAGAAATTTGTTACAATGCTCTGGATTCTACTGCCGTTTTCAGCCTTGCGATTGTTCCATTTATTGAACACCAGCGCTCTTGTGAACAGGGTCATTGCCATATGAATTTTTCGTCCGATTGCTGAATTGGCTGTGTTATCATGACAGAAAATATCAAACGCAATTCCGTTGTGCATTGCATGGTGATCCTTTGCAAAGTCGGTTGCAAAGAAAGTGTCGTCAAGTCTGACCTTGGCAAATTCATAGAAACAAGCCTTGTCCGTATGGTACGATTGAAAGGTCATATTGCTCGGAAGTTCCTTTGGCGCAATCTCGCAAAAGCGGTCAAAATCTTCACGCAACATCATAATATCGGCATCATCATCCCACGGAATGAATCCTTTGTGACGGATTGCACCGAGAAGTGTTCCGCCGCCGAGAAAATATTTTATGTTATGCTTTCGACAAATTCTGTCGGTTTCAAGCAGAAATGCAAGCTGAATTTCGTGAATTGAATCAAGTCTGCGTTCGTGTGAGTGGGGGATACGCAGAACTTTTTCGGACTTCATCTTGTCCATTATACAGATTTTCAGCATGGTTTCAAGGTCAATGTCGGGAGTGCATTCGTTTACGGAAATCTTGTTTGAATTAATTGCACAGCCGTCAAGCTCAGTAAAATCGCCTGACTCAATTGTACAGCGACTGCCGTAAATATCGTTGAGAATAGCCGCAATCATAATCAGCGATGCGTTGCAGTTTTTGCCGCCGACATTATAAACTGCGTTTTCTTTAAGAGTTGTCATTGCGAAAACAATCGCCTTTAAAACATCGTTGATATAAACAAAGGTATAGCGATCCCTTGTTGCAGGAACAACTGTGTCACGGCGGTTGGCTATATCGTCAAAAACAGGATCAAGCACGCTTGTAAAGTTGCTTGACGCTCCCAAAATTATGCCCGTTCTTAGCGTTGTAACGGTTGATTCGCTGTTCTTCAAAACCGAGTGCAAGGCGGTTTCTCTCGTTCTCATAAGCTGTCCTGCAAGCAATGAGGGAGAGGTTATATCCAGCTCTGCATATTCGTTTTCGGAATAAACTCTGTGCGGTTTGGCTTTGCCGTAAATTCTGCTGTCGTTCACAACGACAACCCTTGCGCCTGTGGCTTTTGCAATTTTGGCACAGGCATTTATCTCTGCAATGCCGTCAATCATAATCTGTGGGTTGTTGTCTGTATGTTCACCGCAGATCCCTGTTGTAATTACATAGTCGGCGCTTGAAATTTCCGATGCAGAATTATAATCAACAAAAACAAAATCATCTCTTAACAAGAGTTCGCTGTGGTATGATGCCATTGCGTTGCGTGATTTGCCGAGAAGGATAACTTTTATTCCGAGCCTTTTAGCCTCGTTATTGTACAGAAAGGCATAGCAAAGACACCTTGCAAGTTCACCGCCCGAGATGACAATTGTTTTGTTCCTGAGCTTTGCAAGAGTTTCTTTTTCAACTCCGGGCAATGCCGCCCTGTCGGCCTCAAATTCGTTTAAAAAATCTTTAATACGCATTACTTTATCCTTCGCAATTCTGCACGCAGTTCTGTTGCTCTTATACTGCGTTTTATTCCGTCTTTAAGCGTGGTTTTCGGACTAAAGCCGAGTGATTTTACTTTATCATTGCACAAAACATACGGTGTGGGGGATGACGGAGAAAATTCGGGTTCTTCTTCGTCTTTTCTGTGAACGAACACTACGGAGAGATTCTTTTCGGGATTTGCCGATTTTACAAGCTGTGCAAATTCCCGCATTGTCACATTTGCGTTATCGTTTGAAATGTTGTATGCCTCGCCGCTTTTTCCGTTAAGCAAAATATCAATCAATGCCGAAACCGTGTCCGTCACATAGCAAAAGCTGAACTTTTCGCCACCGTTATCTGTAAGCATAATGCCCTGATTTTTTGCCGCACTGACAATCAGCCTTGCCCATTTTCTTTCATCGCTCATTCTGACACCTCCGAGTGTGGGGCAGGGACGGGCGATTTTTACATTCATACCGAACTTTTCAGCATAGCAGACGGCAAGCGTTTCGGCTGAACGCATACTTTGTGCGTATGCACTGTCGGCATCGGTCGGGTCGAGATAGCCGAGGTCGTTTTCGCAAATGTTATTTTTACCGCTGAAAACCTCCCCGTAAACCATATATGAAGATACGAGCAGAACCGATTCGGCATTTGACTCTTTTGCATATTCAAGCACATTTGCAAAGCCCGAAGTGATTGTATCCGCAATTTCAGGATTACTGCAATCTTCCTCTGCAACCTCACACGGGCAGTTGCAGTATATTACAAAGTCGGCTCTTTCAATCTCCGGAAAGTTCTTTGACTCTCCGGTTTCAACAACAAAATCTTTGCGGAGAGTAAGGTTGCCGAACTGCTTTTCGGCATCTTCACGGCTTTTTGCAAGGGCAATTACCCTTGTGTTGTTTTCAAAAAAATCATTGCCCTCAAGCAATGTGCATATAACGTAATATGCAATAAGTCCGTGACAGTCCGACACGAAAATAGTCTTGTTTTTTAACTGTTGAAAATTTATCCTGTTGTCTGCAATTTTTTTAATGTCCTCAAAAATTTCGGAGGGCAGATTGCTTTTTACGGTACAGTCCATATGGGTTTACCTCTCAGATAAATCAGAAAAGCTCCGCAATTGTGGAGCTTTTGCTTTATTCCGAAACGGAATTATTTTTTCTTTTTTGATTCCTCATAAACTCTGAGGGTTTCATCTGTCGGGCCGTCAAACATAACAGTTCCTTTTTTCAGGAAGATTGAACGCGCGCAGATTTCTTTAACCGAAGCGGCATTGTGACTTACATAAAGTACGGTTACACCGCTTTCGATAATCTCTTTAATTTTATTTTTACACTTCTTTTTGAAGGTTGCGTCACCGACCGAGAGCGCCTCATCAACAACAAGAACATCGGGTTCAATGTTGACATTGATAGCAAAACCAAGACGCATTTTCATACCGCTTGAATATGTTCTTACAGGCTGGTCAATGTAATCTCCAAGCTCTGCAAAGTCGATGATTTTCTCCTCAATCTGCTTGATGTAGCTGTCCTCAAGACCGAGAACATAACCCTTCAGATAAATGTTTTCTCTGCCTGTCATTTCCATGGAAAAGCCTGCAGTAAGCTCAAGCAATGCGGCAACCTTGCCGTCAACGGTGATTTCGCCCTCATCGGGAAATGCAACACCCGTAATCATTTTGAGCAGAGTTGACTTGCCTGCACCGTTGTCGCCGACAATACCAACCGATTCGCCACGGTTGATTACCATTGAAACATTGTTAAGTGCCTTGTTCGTTTTCGCATTTCTCGGTTTAAAGAAAAGAGCCTTGAATCTTGCCTTGTCATCTTTGTAGAGAGTATAGGTTTTACTGACATTTTTAAAGGTAATAATCGGATCGGATACTTTTGTTTCAGCCATAATATTACCTCCTTAAAGTACATCAGGAAGTTTTTTCCTGAGTCTGTTGTAGTTGAAAATACCAAGGACGAAAATTACAACAAATTCAATTGCAAACACAAGACATTCCGTTTTGTTTGCATAGAACGGTCTGTTGTAGAGGAAACAGTTGCGGTAGCCGTTTACGAAAAAGTTAATCGGATTGATAAGCATAAGTTTGTTGAGAAACGGCGAATCAAAGCCGTAGGAGTTGTACATAATACCCGATAACCAGAAAATACCTGACATAACGGAAACAATCAGGCTTTCAAAGTCCTTACTGAACGCAGACATCGGGGCTGTTGACCATGTGAGCGCAAGGAAGAAGATAAACATCAACGGACAGTACAGGAAAAATTGCAGATTGTACCAGCTCGGTCCGATTGTGAAAAGTACATATGCGTACATAAATACCATAAGAATCAGGTGAACAAAAAGCCTTGAAACCTCTGTATAAGTAAGGATTGTTGAAACGGGGAACTTAACCTTTGTAATAAATTGACGGTTGATTCTCAGTTCCTTTGCGCCCTGCGTTATGCTGTCCTGAATAAAGAACCACGGAATGATACCGATGAACATAAAAGTAAAGAAGTCAATGGAAAAAGGCTGTGCTCCGCCGATGTCAAGGTGAAGTGTTTTAAGCTGTTTGATACCGCAGGAAAAAGCGAACCAGTAAACAAAAATTGTAAACGCAGGCTTAACAACAGCCCAAAGAGGACCGATTACGGCGCCTTTGTAAGTTTTAATAAGTTCGTTTTTGGCAAGGAGCAAAATCTGCTTTCCGAAGCCACGATGTTCTTTTAAAATTGTAAACAATTATTATACCATCCTATCTCTTTTGTGATGCACAGGCGCCCGCCTGCAAGTGAATAAAATCGAAAAATGTATTATGCACTCTTTAACAGTATATATTATATTACTTTTTCCTAATTTGTCAATCAAAACAAGGCAATTGAAATCTATTTGTAAGATTGAGCGAATCCCCGTTAATTCTGTGTATTTTAGGCGTTCGGGAGGCGGATATGACAACCTGTCACGGAAACTGTTTGAAATAAGGAATAATACTTTTCAGATAACATAAAATTTAAAGACTGTATAAAAAATTACCAAAATTAAAATCCCGAACAGAGCCTTTAAAAGCTTTGCTCGGGATTAATTTTATTGCTTATCAGTCTGCCTGGATTTTTACAAACTGTTCCTGCATATAGGAATAAACCTCATCGGAAACATTTGAAAATACATAGCATTTGTCAAGATACTCGTCACTCGGGAAGATGAATTCGTTTTTCTTTGCGTCTTCATCAATGTAATCGTCATATGCAACCTGATTGGGTGTTGCATAGTTGAGATATTCAAAGTTTGCGGCGGCAATTTCAGGATCCTGCATAAAGTTGATGAACTTCTCAGCATTTTCCTTGTTTTTACTGCATTTCGGAATACACATTGCGTCATAGAAAAGGTTTGAGCCGTCCTTTGGCATTGCGTAGTCAAGATCCTCGTTGTTATCAATCATTGTCATAATGTCGCCTGCGTAGTACGGAGCAATTGCCGACTGGCTGTTTTCCATTTCCGTAAATACCTGATCCATTACATATTTTTTAAGGAGAGGCTTCTGCTCTTTAAGCTTAGCGGCGGCTTTGTCAACATCTTTCTTAGTGCAGTCAGCAGGATCAATGCCCTCAAGCTGCATTGCAATTGCCATTGCGTCACGGCTGTTGTTAAACATAAGAATCTGACCCGAAAGGTCTTTGTTCCAAAGTGCGTCCCATGAATCGGGCTTTGTTTTAACCTTTGTTTTGTCATAAACCATACCTGTTACGCCCCAGCTGTAGCATACGGTATATTTACCCTCAGGGTCGCAGGCAAGCTTTTTGAAACGCTCCATAAGATTGTCGTAGTTAGGAATATTGTCAAAGTTAAGCTCCAACAGCATATCCTCATCAATCATTCTGCTGATCATATATTCGGACGGAATGACAACATCATAGCTTACATTACTGTTTTTCAGCATATTGTAAAGCTCTTCGTTGGTTTCATAGGTTGTGTAGTTTACCTTGATGTTGGTGCGTTTTTCAAACTCCTCGATAATGTCGAGTGAGTCATCTTCGCCGTTTGAAATGTACTCGCCCCAGTTGTAAACATTAACTTCTCCTGCGTCAGCTGAGTCAGCCGAAGCGCCTCCGCCGCAGCCTGAAAGGCAAGCCGCACATGTTGCCGTCATTGCAGATGCAAGGACAATGCTGATGATTCTTTTCATTTCTCAATCTCCCTTAAATAAATTTTTTAAAATCAAGTTCTCTTTTTCTGCATCTTTTCTTCGTGTCTGTCACGCAGGTTGATTACAACCATGACAATGAGTACAGCAAGGAAAAGCAGCGCCGAAAGAGCGTTGATTTTCGGTGAAATTCTCCTGTGAGTCATCGAGTAAATTTCAATAGAGAGGTTCTGGAATTTTGCACCTCGTGTGAAATATGTTATGATGAAATCGTCAAGAGAATATGTAAAACTCATGAGCAGACCCGAGAAAATACCCGGCATAAGCTCGTGAATAATTACCTTGTAAAATGCCTGCCATTGGTTACAGCCAAGGTCAAGGGCGGCATCGTAAATGCTCTGATCCATTCGTTTGATTCTCGGCATAACATTAAGCACAACAAACGGAACACAAAAGCATATGTGCGAAATTAAAACCGTGAAAAATCCCATTTCAAAGTTAAAGATAACTCCGAGAGTCGTAAACAAAAGCATAAGCGAAACACCCATTACAATGTCAGGGCTGATAATCGGAATGTTTGACGCATTCTGAATAAGCATTCTCTTTTTTCCTTTAAAATTACTGATGCCGATTGCGGCGGCAGTTCCGAGAATTGTTGCAAAAATTGAAGCAAGAACGGCAATAATAACAGTGTTCCACAATGCGTTCATAATATTGTCGTCACGAAAAAGCTGTACATACCATTTGAATGTAAATCCTTTCCAGACGGTAGTTTTGCCGTTGTTGAAGGAATAGAAGATAAGTACGGCAATGGGTGAATAAAGGAAAATAAGCAGGATTGCAATGTAAATTTTTGAAAGAATACCTGTTTTCTTTTTCATTATGCAATCGCCTCCTCATCACCGAACAAGTTCATGATTATCAGGAACACGAAAATAAAAATCATTAATATCAATGAAATTGCCGAACCCGTGTTTTGGTCTGTCCAGAATATTTTTTCAATGACATCACCAATCATAATGTCGTCCGGACCGCCGAGATACTGTGCAACAAGGAAGGTGCTTGCACTCGGAACAAATACCATTGTCACACCCGAAATAATTCCGGGAACGCTGAGCGGTGCGACAACCTTTCTAAATACGGTAAAGTTGTTTGAACCGAGATCCTGCGCCGCCTCAATAAGACCGTTGTCAATTTTGCTCATAACGGTGTAAATCGGCAGAACCATAAACGGAAGATATTCATACACCATTCCGAGAATTACCGCACCCGTGTTGCCGATGTAGGTTGAATGAATACCCAAAAGCGAAAGCATCATATCAATCGGACCGTTGTCCTGCAAAAGCGTTACCCATGCGTAGATTCTCAGCAGAAAGTTCATCCACATAGGCACCATAAGCAGCATAATGAGCGTGTTCTGGGTTGATTCCTTCATTCTCGTAAGAAGATATGCAAGAGGATAGGCAAGTACAAGACAGATTGCCGTTGAAATAAGTGCAATCCAAAGTGATTTTACAAAAATGTTTGTGTAGTAAAACGCATTTGTGAATGCCTGAAGCGAGAAATTACCGTTCTTGTCGGTAAAGGCGGTAAAGCCAATCATAATAATCGGAATCATTGTGAAAACAACCATCCAGATTATGTAGGGAATAGAGGGCTTGCGTGATTTCATTTATCAGCCCTCCTTTTCCGAAAACTCTGAGATTACCTCAAACCGAGCCTTTGAAAAGTTGAATGAAAGCGGAACATAGGTTGCAACCTGCTCGTCCGTATCGCTGAGCATAAGCCACTTTCTTTCGTCCGATTCAAGAATGATTTCGTTGTGTTCACCCTTGTAAACTACGGATTCAATGTACAAATCTTTCAAATCGCCTACGCCGTCACCTGCAAGTGAAAGAGCGTCAGGCGGAAGAGTGATTTTTAGCTTTGTACCCTCTTCATAGTATTTGTTCGGAACAGTAATAGTTTCGCCCTCAAGCTCAAATTCAAACGAATTGTCATTCTGATTTGAGTATGTGACGGTAGTTTCAATAACATTGTCATAGAACGGAAGAAGCTTGTTCATAATCTGAATGTTGAACGGGATAACCCTCATACCGATTTTGCTTCCAATTTCAGCCGATTCGGTGGAGTGGATAAGAATTTCACATTTTCCGCATCTTACGCTCATCTCATAGTGAACGCCTTTGAATGTTGTGCTTTCAACAACACCCACAAGCTGACCGTCCTCAGGAGATGTAACTTCAATATCCTCAGGACGGATAACCACATCGACAGGAGTATTCTTGCCGAATCCCTTGTCAACACATTCAAGTTCTTTGCCGAGAATCTGAATTCTGCAGTCGTCAAGCATAATTCCGTTGAGAATGTTTGCCTCACCGATGAAGTCGGCAACGAATGCGTTTACAGGCTCGTTGTATATGTCCTCCGGAGAGCCGATTTGCTCGATAACACCGTTGTTCATAACAACAACTCGGTCGCTCATCGTCAGAGCCTCTTCCTGATCGTGAGTTACATATATAAATGTTTTCTGCGTTTTCTGCTGAATTTCTTTGAGTTCAAGCTGCATACTCTTACGCAGTTTAAGGTCAAGCGCACCGAGAGGTTCGTCAAGCAAAATGATTTCAGGGTCGCACACAAGCGCTCTTGCAATTGCAACACGCTGTTGCTGACCGCCCGAAAGTTTTGTGATTGAACGCTTTTCATAACCCTTGAGGTCAACTGTTGCAAGCATATCGGTTACACGCTTTTTTATTTCATTTTTCGGCATTTTTTTGAGCTTAAGTCCGAAAGCCACATTATCAAAAACATTGAGGTGAGGAAACAAAGAATATTTCTGGAACACCGTGTTTACATTTCTTTTGTTAGGCGGAGTTCCGTTGATTCTCTTGCCGTCAAAAATAACATCACCGCTGTCGGGTTCAACAAAACCGCCGATGATACGCAGGGTTGTGGTTTTGCCGCAGCCTGACGGACCGAGAATTGTAACAAATTCCTTTTCGTTAATGTCAAGGTTAATGTGATTAAGAATTACCTCACCGTCAAATTTTATGAAAATATCCTTGAGTGAAACTATTGTTTTCTTTGATGTCTGTTCCATTTATGCACCCCTGTTCAGATAAATAATAGTAAAAATCTGTAAGTAAATAAAATAAAGGCGGATTGTGTCAACTTGCATAAAGTGCAGGCGAACACAGTCCGCCTTGCTGTTTCTGCAAAGACATAACCATGATGCTCGGTATTTTGTGCAGAAAAATAAGACGGCCGTGTTGCTCCGTCCTTTCCTTCACATAAATCCTTATAATTGCTTAAAAAGCAATAGTCGCAATACAATTTGAATTATATTCTAAATGCACAAAAATGTCAATCAATATTGTGTAAAAACAAAATGTATTTTTCTTAAAGTAAAATTCTTGCAAAGAAATATATTTAAGATTAAAACTTCAAAAAATGAATATAATGTTATTTAATGCAAATTTATTGTTACCTGAAAACATTAACAGTGTAATCTGCACAAAAAACAGCGCTTTAATTTGTAACATAGAATATGTACTTTTTTGGACAAATTTGCTATAATTGAAGTGAGAATTTTATGAAAGGATGTTTTCACAATGAAGAAAGCAAAAAAAATTGCAAGTCTTGTTGTTGCATCTGCACTTTTGACCTCTTCTTTTGCGGCAATTACCTCTGTAAATGCTGCCGAGATTGATTCCGCACAGGTTGCGTCTGCCGACAATACCCTTCGTGATAAGGTCGGCGATGGTGTTATGCTTCATGCATTCAACTGGTCTTACAATACAATCAAGGAAAATCTTCCCGCAATTGCAGCGGCAGGATACACAACAGTTCAGACCTCTCCCGTTCAGCAGCCGAAGGACTATTCAACCTCGGGTGATGTAGTCGGTCAGTGGTGGAAGCTCTATCAGCCAATCAGCTTCCACATTGCAGAGGAATCATGGCTCGGTACTAAGGATGACCTCAAGTCACTTTGTGATGAGGCTGATAAGTACGGTATCAAGATTATCTGCGACATCGTTTCAAACCATGTCGCAAATGCTGATGATACAATGCCGAACTCTGTAAGCAATCAGGTTAAAAAGTATGAGCCTGAATTCTACAGAAAGAGAAAGACATATACTCGTTCATACACAGGCGATGCAAGTGACAGCTCTGTTAAGGCAGTTGTTCAGGGTCATGTTTCAAAGTGTCCTGACCTTGTAACAAACAACTCAGTTGTTCAGAACTACATCATCAATCTTCTTAAGGAATGTATCGACTGCGGTGTTGACGGTTTCCGTTTTGATGCTGCAAAGCACATTGAAACAGAAGATGACGGTGCATACGCATCAGATTACTGGAAGAATGTAACAAGTGCCGCTTCTTCTTATTACACACAGAAAACAGGCGACAACCTTTACATCTACGGTGAAATCCTTAACAACTGCGGTGCTAACAGAAGCTACAGTTCATACACAAAGTACATCAATGTTACTGATAACAGGACAGGTGATGCTGTACTTTACAATGTTTCAAAGGGCAAGGCAAGCACAGCTACCAATGCAACATACAAGTCAGGCGTAGCTGCTTCTAACGCAGTTCTTTGGGCAGAAAGCCACGATACATACGAGGGCAACTCAGGTTCATCAGGCTACTCAAACACATCAAGTGTTTCTGATGAAGATGTTGTTAAGGCATGGGCAATTGTTGCATCAAGAAAGGATTCAACAGCTCTCTTCTTTGCTCGTCCGGGCACAGCTCTCATGGGCGGTGTTTCAACAGATACAACTTACAAGAGCACAGTTGTTTCTGAAATCAACAAGTTCCACAACCTCTTTGTAGGTCAGTCAGAAAAGCTCGGTTCATCAGGCAACATTGCTTATGTTGCAAGAGGAACAAGCGGTATCGTTCTTTCAAACTGTAAAGGCACAAACGCAAGCGTAAGCATTTCAGGTACAGGCCTTGCAGATGGCAAGTATACAGATACAGTTACAGGTGCTGAGTTTACAGTATCAGGCGGTGTCCTCAATGGCTCAATCGGCAGCACAGGCGTTGCAGTTGTTTACAACGGTACAACAACTCCAAAGGCAACATGCTCTGTTGAAAGCGGTTCATTCAAGGGCGACACAATGACTGTTACACTCGGTCTTGATAACGCAACATCAGGTACATACTGTCTTGATGATTCAACTCCTGTTAAGTTCACAGGCACAACATCAATCCGCATCGGTTCAGACTATGCTGCAGGTGAAACAATCAACCTTACAGTTACTGCAACCGACGGTACAAAGACAACTACTGCAACTTACAAGTACACAAAGAGTACTGTACAGGAGTCAGGCGTTTATGTATTCTTCAACCCTGCTACAAAGAAGGACTGGTCAGCTCCTTATCAGGTTTACATCTATGATGAAAATACAAACAAGGGTACAGTTTATAAGAATGCTAACTGGCCGGGTGAGGCTATGACTCTTGACCCTGCAACAGGTTACTATTACTATGAAGTTCCGAAGTCATCATGTCTTTCAGCTGATGATCAGGGCAAGAACCAGGCTGCGTCAGACTTTGACCTTTCAACTTCAGCCAACACAAGAGTGATTATTTCCGAAAAAGGCGGCGAGCAGTATCCGGGCAGAACAGATGCTGCAATCAGCCTTAACGGTTCTTCAAAGGCATTCTCACTTTCAAAGGCAGGTACTTGGGAAGATACAACACTCACACCTACAAAGGTTGAGGTTGAGGCTACAGATGTTACAAAGGGCACAGTAGAAGAGCCGACAACAGCAGAGCCTACAACTGCTCCTGCGCCTACAACAGCTCCTGCAACTGATCCGACACAGCCTGACACAAAGCCTTCACAGCCATCAGGCGATGCTATCTACGGTGATGTAAACGGTGACGGCATTATCTCTGTAGTTGATGCTACAATCATTCAGAAGTATATTGTTCGCACTGAGTCACTCACAACAGAACAGCAGATTCTTGCTGATGTAAACGGTGACAACATTGTTTCTGTTCTTGATGCTACTGCAATCCAGAAGTACATCGTACATTCTGACGGCAGCGGCCGTACAGGCGAGGCTTATAAGCCTGTTGAACCAACAACAGCAGAGCCTACAACTGCAAAGCCAACAGCTGCTCCTACTACACAGAAGCCAACTGTTGCTCCTACAACAGCTCAGCCAACAACAGTACAGCCTACAACAGCTCCTGTTGAAACATACACACTTTACTTCAAAACTAACCTCGGTTGGATGACATCTGACGGTGTTTCACTCTTCGCTTATGACCTTAACACAGGCATCAGCTATCAGCTTGAGCAGGATACAGACGCTTATCCTAATGTTTACACAGCAGAAGTTCCCGCAACAGTTTCAAATGTCAGCGTTTATCGTTCTCTTTCAGAGGTTGACGAAAAGCCTGTAGGCGGTGATGACGGTAATGTTTACAATTGCTGGAATGCAACAGTTTCAAAGACAAATAACTGCATCACACTCAGCAATGACGAAGCTGTTTCAACAGCTCCGTATGTTCCGGAGCAGAAGCCTTCATTCACACTTTCAAGAGTTTACTTTGATAACTCAAAGGCAAATTACAATGATGTTTATATCTACGGTTGGGCAGAAAGCGGTCTTGCCAATGCAGCTGCTCATATGACAAAGATTCCGGGTACAAGCATCTGGTACTATGATTTTGACACACCTCTTAACCCAGGTGCAAAGTGCTTCCTCTTTAAGGACACAGAGTCAACTTGGAAAACACAGACAAGCGATATTACCGTTGTTGACGGCAAGAACTGCTTCCGTGCAAATCCGGGTTCAAAATCAGGCGGTGTATGGTACAGCTATTCAGAATAATCTTTCTGAATAAAACTAATTAAACTGCAACATTCCCCTCGATGCAAAGTCGGGGGGATGTTATTTTTGAGTTGTTTTTCTTGAAAAAAATTCGGATATATAGTATTATATTTTTTAGAGATATATTGCCTGAAAACACAGAATAATCAAAGAAGTTTTGGAATGATGCTTATGAAGATAGAGCAAATTTTTCGTGAATTTGAGCGTGGTTTGGAAAATGAATATTATGTGGAGCTTGCAAAAGAAGAGGTTATGACCGTTCCTGCACTTGTTGAGATTTTTCTTGATGACGATTATGCTAATTCTTTGTGGGCACAACAAGTGCTTGAGAGTATAAGCAAGGAAAATCCAAAGATTTTGTACCCATTTTTTGAATATATTGTTAAAGGTCTTGATAATAAGAACAGTTTTCTTGCATGGAACACTTGGAAGATACTTGCAAAACTTTTGTCGGTTGACTCCGATAATAAGTTTGAACTTGTTAAGGAAAGATTCTACAATGCTCTTTTATCGCATAATCTTCCTGAATTTTCAATAGCGTGCGATTGTGCCGTGTTTGTTTTTTATTCAAAGCCAAATGAGCAGAAAAAACTTCTTGATATAATAAAAAAATCCGCTGAACATAAATTTTATCTCGGTGATGCCGAGCTGAAAAACAGCAGTGAACTCGCCGAAGGAAAGGCACAAATATTCCTTGAGAGAATAATGAGTGATAGTGCAGAAAATAATAATCTTCTGTAAAGGAATTATTATTTGTAATTAAAATTCTTTACAAGAATAATAAGAACCCAAAAATATGATAAAGATAAAAAAAAGCTGAGAGCAATTGCTCTCAGCTTTTAATATTTATACCCATAAGCTCCATCACTTCAAGAAGCTGTTTTTCGTTCTCATCAGATGTTATGACCTTGCTGTCATTTTTCACCTGCGTGACAACATCTTTCTTGTGAATCAATCCCGATACAACCCTGTGCATATGAAAATAGGGGATGAATATGGGATATTTTTTTGCCAGCGGATACTTATTTTTTATATTTTCGTTTAAAAAGCCTATGTCATTTTTCAGATAATTTTTTATCTTTGATGTTTTGCCGTCGTGCTTTGCCGCCTAAACAGAACAACATCGTACTTTTTCAGATTATCAGGCGGAATAATGTACACGGTGTCCTTGTGATTTTTCAAGAGTGGGTACATACTCATTCCGTGAACAGGTGCAGAGTAAAAACCGTATTCCTAAATGATTTGTTCAGGACTGCTCATCAAGTAACCCCGCATTTCTTACAGTTGAGAGAAAGTTATTCAGGTCATTTTCAGCCGTCTGCCTGTCAATATCATATTTTTCAAGCAACGTATCTAAAACCTCTTCGTATGTTTTGTCGGATTGCAGGCGGCGGAACTTAACGCCAATGAAGACAGTACGCTCTATCAGTATATAAACACAAGCAGCGGCAGCTGCTATGAATGGAGCATCCAGCACCGTGGCAGATGCGGAACAGATACAATGGCTCTTGTTATCGGTCCGAAACAGAGCTACAATCCGACTAAGGCTTCAAGAACCAGCAGAGATCAGTTTATGCAGATGGTTGACTGGCTCAAAAATAATGAGGACGAGTCAACTTCTGAAAAGATTAAAAATCAACAGTCGGGCGATAAGCCGATTGAATGTGTTGTCTATTCAAAAAAGTTTGCTTCAAACGGTACTTTTGAAAATGCGTCGGACAGGAACTTCAGCTTGAGCCAAACCGATGTTTTTTCGGAGGAATGGCATATCTGGATAATCAAGAGCGACAACAGAGAATGGCATAAGTACGGCAAGGGTTCGAAAACCGCCGAGTCAAGCGATTATTATAAATATATCGTTCCGGAAGGCAGTAATCAATCAATATTTGCTTTTGTTTCATATCAGGGAACTGATGCGAAGGGACAGTCAACACCCGATAGGCATAATACTTTTGGTAATTTGCTTGACGGTATTACATTCGATTTATATCACCCTGCAGAAACAATTGTAAACACAGGCGGTACGGGAACAGTTACCTATACACAAAACGGGTCGGAAACGAATGTAGAGATTACTCCTCAGAGCAAGAACAATCCGCTTGAAATTATGGTAGATGACAATACCGAACTTGAGATTATCGCAAAACCTTCATTTGCAAAGGACGACAATGGCAATTTCCGACTCGACGGTGAAGGCGGTAAGATTCCGAATATGTTCATAGGCTCATATGTAACAATCAACGGTGAACGCACGTATCTGAAAAGTGAAAAATTTACAAGTGAAACCGATGCTGACGGGAATGCTTATTATAAATATAACTTTAATAATATTTCGGGCAGAGTTACGGTTGAACTGTTTTTCTCGGAGATTTATACAGTAACATATCTTTCCAATGGAGAAGAAAAGTATTCCGTTAAAAGTATGGGCAGCGGCACAGGAATTGCTGTTCTTGATGATACGACAAATGTTGCCAGATTCAACGAAAGAGCGTCAGGTAACTATACTGCAACGGCTTGTAATTGGAAAGATTCTGACAGCGGAACTCTTTTCTACGGTTGGGAATATGTCAACCCGGGTTCGGAGGATAACGCAACTGTTTTCAATTCTGATGTTAATGTAACCTATGACTATGACGGAAGCAATGACCCTCAAGCCCTTGACTTTGTAATTACGGGTACTCTTGCAGGAACAGAACAATCAAAGACTATAACTACAAACGCCCGTAACGGTGCAGTTCTCAAGGCGAGATGGTATTTCAAACATAATGTTATTGCTCAGACAAAGAAGAATGACGGTACATATGTCAACAGTTCAACAGGCGGATATGTTTCCGTAAATGAAAGTGATGATATTTATAAACTTTCTGATATTGAAAGTTACGGCAAGACATTTTATTCATTTAAGGACAAAACAGTAACTGTTACAGCAACTGCAATGGATGGGTACAGATTTGTCGGTTGGTATGAAAAAACTGCTGACGGAGAAACATATATCAATAACAGAACAAGTCATACCTACACTGTTGATGATTCATCAACAACTCTGTATGCAAAGTTTGAGCATGATGGCTACAGGATTCGTTTTCACATAAGCGATCCCTCAAAAACTCTCGCAAATGCAAATGACGATGTTTATGTAAGTTATATGCCGACATATGACGAAACTGTCGAAAGGGAAACAGTTCGTTACCTTAATACCGATAAGACAGTCAGTTCTTTTTATGATATTCCCGAAGTAATCGGTACAGGCTCACAGAGAATGGTGTTTAAGGGTTGGTACCGTAACAAGGCTAATGATGACGATTCAAACCCGATTAAGTTTAACGGTACAAAGTTTGTTGCAGATGCCGATGTTTACGCACATTGGATTGATATCGGAACTGTCAGCAAAGCTGAAGATGATGACAAAATCGGTGTGAACAGTTATTACGGATTTGACCTTTTCGGAACGCAGATAAGAAATGCGGATGATGATGAGAACTATCCTGAAAAACCGTTGCCGTTTGATAAATCAGGATTGCGTTTTGTTACATCTTTCAGCGAAAAACTGCTTTCTGATATTGACAAACTTGACGGAACAAAAACAAGACCCGAATACGGTTATGTTCTTGCCAAAAAATCAACAGCCGAAAAAGCTTGTGAAAATGCCGGAGTAACTGCCGATAACTATGAACTTAAGTACAACGGCACAAATGTAAACGGCAAGGATAAAACGGCAAGATCATCCTACGGTTATGTAACAAATGTGAACTGTACAAGCAGTAAGTCCTACAGCGGCATCGTTCCGCTTGACCACTTTAACAGTGATAATTACAGAATTTTCTCACTTGTTATAACCTATAAAAAGGGTGGTTTGTCAGCACAATCTCAGGATGTAATTGCTCGTCCGTACATCCGCTATACTGACGCAAATGGTCTTTTCAGAACCTACTACAGTGATTACACAGGTAATTCAAAGCTCTACGGCGGCTGCAGTACAAGCTTTAACAGCGTAAAAAATATCATTGCTGAAAATTACCAAAAAATACAGAAGTAAATTCCTGCCAATAAAATCAGCCCCACAGATTTCTGTGGGGCTTTGTTATGCACTATTTTGCTTAAAAGAATTAAAATGCTTCAATAAGCGGATTTACCGCACCTGCCTGAATCTTTTCGGGGTGGTCAATGTACTCAATCGCCTTGCCGCAACCGTTGATAACGCAGTCTGCGGCGGCTTTGTGAACTCTGACTTTCAGCTTTGTTGATTCACTGAGAAGTCTTGCAAATCCTGTCAGCTTGGCAAGTCCGCCTGTAAGAATGATACCGTCGGAATAAATGTCGCCGACAAGCTCGGGCGGAGTCTGTTCAAGCACATCTTTGATTGCTCTGATAATGTTAAGTGCAATGTCCTCAATAACAGGTTTGATTTCGGCATAACCGACATCGACAAAGCGGGGAAGGCCACTGACCGCATCTCTGCCTTTAACTCTGAAAAGTTTAGGCTCTTTCGGGATTTTTACACAGCCGACTGCAATTTTGCAAGCCTCAGCCATATTTGTCCCGATAATCAGATTGTGTTCTTTTCTGATGTATTTTACAATTTCTTCGTCCATTGCACAGCCAGCCGACTTTATGCACTTTGAAACGGCAATTCCGCCGAGTGAAAGCACCGCAATATCAGCCGTGCCGCTGCCAACATCGGCAATCAAAACGCCGTGCGGACTTGTTATGTCGAGTGAACAACCCATTGCCGCCGCTTTTGGTGCTTCAATAAGATACACCTTGCGAACTCCGATTGAACTTACGGCATTTACAACCGCTCTTTTTTCAACCTCGGTAACTTCACTCGGAATGGAGGCAACAACTCTCGGCATAGTCACCTTTGACGGAACTACTTCCTTGATGAGAATTGATACCATATCTTCAACAAGCTCAGAGCGTGAAATAACACCGTCGTCAATGGGGTGCATTGCTCTTATGCCTGCAGGTGTTTTGCCAATCATCTTGTATGCTTCGTTGCCTACACCGATAATATCGTAGGTATCAACATCAAATGCAACAACGCTTGCTTCATCAAGCACTATTCCTTTATTTTCAATAAAAACTCTTGTTCTGTCAGAACCGAGGTCAATAGCTATATCCATTTTAATCACTCCAATGCTGTTTAGCAAAGTTTAAAGTTTATTACACAAGCAGAGAGGTGCAAAGCGTACAGCAACAAATCTCGCCGCATTTGCACTTGTTAAGTATTCTTGCACATTCGCCAAGCGTACTGCCTGTTGTGATGATGTCATCAATAATCAGTATTCGCTTGCCCTTTATAAAATTCTTGTCAATCGGTGAGTAAACGCCTATAACATTTTTTGCTCTTTCAGCCGCTTTTATGCTGTGCTGAGTTTTGTTCTTCTTTGTTTTGGCAAGCAAGTCGGCATATTCAACGCCGAGAAGTTTTGCACATTCCCGTGCAAGCAGCTCCGCCTGATTGTATCCACGCTCTTTAAGAGTGTCTTTGTGCATAGGCACACAGGTTACAATGTCAAAATCTTTGTCACGGTAAACATCTTTTATAGCACGCACCATTTCGTGGGCGAGAGGTTCGGCATATATTCCGCAGTTGTGAAATTTAAAGTTGATAACCGCATTGCGAAAAATTTTTTCATAGGGAAAAGGAGAGGTGCAGATGTAACCACCTGTTGCATACCGTACAAGCGGCATTTCTGGGAATTTTTTTCTGCATTTGTCACAGGAATTTTTAGCGAGTTCAATAACCTTTCCGCAGTACGGACATCGAACCGTGAAGAAAAATCCCTTAATAGTGCCAAAAACATTCTTAATAAAGTGTGTCATCTCTCAGTAAAAATTCTTTAAGACCGCTGTAGCGTTTTGTACGGCGGTTGTTGTTTACCATATATTCAACGGTTGACGGATTGCCGACAAGCACAAGTGTTTTCTTCGCCCTTGTAACGGCTGTGTAGAGCAAGTTTCGGTAGTAAAGCTGAGGCGGCCCCGAAAACATCGGGATAATAACTGCGTCAAACTCGTTGCCCTGACTTTTGTGAACTGTAATCGCATAGGCAAAGTCAAGGTCGCCTGCAAATTCAAAGGTGTATCGTGCAATTTTGTCAAAGAATTTTACGGTAAGCGATTTTGTCTTTCTGTCAATTTTCGTGATGATTCCTATGTCGCCGTTAAAAATTCCCTCGCCTGTTTCACCGTTTTCACGAAACCAGCGAATATCGTAGTTGTTCTTTATCTGCATAACCTTGTCGCCTGTGCGAAAGGTCTTTGAACCAATTGTAATTTCAGGCTTTTCATCATCTTTCGGATTGAGTGCCGCCTGCAATTTGTGGTTAAGCTCGGTAGTTCCGAGTTCGCCTTTTTTGGACGGTGCAAGCACCTGAATATTCTCAAACGGAGAATAGCCGTATGCCTTTGGCAGACGATTGGCACAAAGGTCGGCTATAACCGTTGAAACTTCTAATTTATTATTCCTTTGGAGAAAGAAAAAATCCTTGTCAGCGGAATTAAGTACAGGCATTTCACCGTTCACAATCTTATGTGCGTTTGTGACGATAAGGCTTTGCTGTGCCTGACGGAAGATTTCATTCAAGCGTACAACAGGGATAAGTCCGCTTTCGATAAGGTCGCTGAGTACATTGCCCGGCCCCACAGAAGGAAGCTGGTCGGAGTCGCCGACAAGAATAAGTCTGCAACCTGTTGCAAGCGCTCTCATAACGCTTTCCATAATAAATGTGTCAACCATCGAAACCTCGTCAACAATCAACGCATCGCATTTCAGTTGATTGCGTTCGTTCTTGTTGAAAACAGGGTTATCGTGTTTATCCCAGCTGACTTCAAGCAGTCTGTGCAAAGTTTTTGCCTCATCGCCTGTGAGTTCGCTCATTCGCTGAGCCGCTCTTCCTGTTGGGGCGGAAAGCAAAACAGTTTTGCCCTTTGCTTTCATTATCTTTATTATAGCATTGAGGGTTGTCGTTTTTCCTGTACCGGGGCCGCCGGTCAGCACGAGCATACCCTCGGTGAGTGCCATTGTGATTGCCTGCTTTTGCAAATCAGCATATTCGATTCCGTCCTCTTTTTCACACTTTTCAATCGCCTTGTCAATGTCCTTAATTTTCTCTGACGGAAATTTAAGCAACATTTTTATTCTTGAAGCTATGTACATTTCGCAGAGGTGTACATTGGGGGAGAACACGAACTTTTTGCCGTCAACTTCATCTTCGATAAGTGAACGGTCAAACAGCATTTCTTCCATACACTGCGAAACTTTTTCGCAGTCAACTCCAAGAAAATCGGTTGAAACTTTCAGCACCTTTTCTTTTGGCAGACAGGTGTGACCGTTTCGCTCGTTGTGATGAAGAATGTATGCAATTCCCGCACGCATACGGACATTTGAATCGGGTTCTAAATTTTCTTTTTTAGCAATAAAATCCGCACTCTCGAACGAAACTCCAAAATCGCCCTGACAGAGAATATACGGATTTTTCTTGATTAAATCGACACAACTCGGACCGTACGCGTTAAAAATCTTGACCGAGGCGGTGTTTGAAATTCCGTATTCACCGAGAAAAAGCATAAGTGTACGCACACCTGTGTTCTGCTTTAACTGTTTTGAAAAATCCTCGGCTTTTTGAGAAGAAATTCCCTTTAGCAATGCAACTCTTTCGGGTTGATTTTCAAGCACATCAAGTGTTGCCTCGCCAAATTCCTTTACGAGCCTTTGTGCGGTTTGAGTGCCGATTCCCTTGATTGCTCCGGATGACAGATAACGCAGAATATCAGCCGCCTCGGTAGGTCTGCTGATTTCGCAAATCTGCACGGCAAACTGTCTGCCGTAGCTGGGATGATTTGTATATTTGCCCGTAAGCTTTACAACATCACCCGACGACACCTGCGGCATAATTCCGACAGCGGTAAGGTAATCGTCACCGTCAGCAAGCTCAATTACCGTGTAACCGTTTTCGTCGTTTCGGAAAACCACGCTTTCAATTGCTCCCTCAAGCTGAAGAAGATTGTCGTTGTTCATTAAAGTTTACTCCTCAAATCTTTTTATCAGTTCGCCGAGAGTAATTTCGTAGCCTGCTCTTTCGTAGTCGAGGTAATTCGTACACGGCTTGAAGCCATTCGTATTTTTTGAAATCTGCAATGCAATGTATTCAAGAAAATGCGGATTTTTAATCATAATAGGACCTGTAACATGAGTAGCAAAAAGGTTCTTGACCTTCAAGCCCTCTGCTTTTGCATTTTCGTAGTCACCGAGTCCGTGTTGAACAGTGAAAAGATGATTTTCAATACCTTTAATTTCACTGCATTTGTTTACAAAGCCGACAATCGGTTTTGTGAGAATGTCAGATGTATAAACAATATCGCCTGTAATTCTGCGTTTGTTCTGCTCGGTAACTGTAAAATCATAAATTCCGAGTCCGTCATAAACCTTGCCGTCAGAGTCTGTAATTGTTTTTCCGAGCATTTCAAACGAGTTGCCCGTCATAAGAATTACCTTGCCGCTGTTGATGTATTCAACAAGAAAATCCTTGTACTTTTTAAAATCCTGCAAAACAAGCTTTTGATTTTTTTCTGTACCCGAACCGATGTAGATAAAATCGTAATCGCCGAGGTCGGCATTGTCAAACAGGGTAAGCCTGTCGGTTGTAAATTTTACATCACTCTTTTCAAGCATTCTTTCGAGTGCGGAAACATTGGCATATTCTCCGTACAGGTTCATTATATCGTGATACAAATGAAGAATTTTCATAATCAGTCCACCTTTACCTTTTCAAGAAATTTACCCTTGTCCGAGAAACAGGTAATTACATAAATCTTTTCTTTGAGGTCATTGTCAAGATAATCAACAGCCTCTTCAATGTCTTTGATAACCTTGATTTTGTTCCTGTCAACTTTTGAGAAAGAAAATCTTGTTGCAAGGTCGTTGCAATATGTTCCTGCAAGCACAATGTTCTTTACATTGTCGCTTTTGAGAAGGTCAAAGTTGATGTCCCAAAGCCATGAAACATCGCTTGTAAAATACTTTCTGCTGACTGCGTCAACAATAATCAAAACATCGCACTTATCCTTGTCAGATGCGGCAAGCTTGAGTGACTGATTGTACGAAATGCTGTTTTCATGTTTTGATGTAACAAGCGTACCCTTTCTGTTTCCGAGTGTGAATGTTACAACACGGAAGTTTTTGAGAACATAATTGCTCAGGCTCTTTGCAATTGTGCCGCCGTCAACACCTGTGATTGACGCAACGGTAAATGCCGCAAGCAAATTGTAAACATTATAAAGTGATTTGAGCGTAAGTTCAATCTTGTACTTATTGTTAATTGTAATTTCGCCTTTTTCAAGATCGGCAGATGTAACTGTGTAGCTTGTATCCTGTCTTTTAAGACCGCAGTTAGGGCATTCATAGTTGCCGATGTGGTCGTAGTGATAGCTTGAATATGTCATCGGAGATTTGCAGTGAGGGCAATATGCGCCGTCATTATAAACACCGACAAAGTCCTTTGTATCGGTAGGAAGATTGCCTGCACCGAACCACACAACATTATCCCTGCCGTAGCCAAAGCACGAAACAAGCGGATCGTCGGCATTAAGAATAAGCTGAGTTTCGGGATGAATACTCTCCTTTACGGCATTGTAAACCCATTCCGGATGACCGTTTCGTGTGAGCTGGTCACGGTAAAGGTTTGTGATAACATAATGAGTCGGTGTGATGTATTTGAATGTATATTTTGCAAAGCGTTCGTCACTTTCAATAAGAAGAATGTCCGACTTAACCTTGCCCGAAAGAGTACAGCTGCCGAGAATAAGAGTTGTAACGCCCTCAATCTGGTTAGAACCCTCTTTGTTCCAGGCAACTTTTTTGCCGCTTTCACAAAGAATATGTGCAATCATCTCAACGGTAGATGTCTTGCCGTTACTGCCTGTTACGGCAACAATATATTTCGGCAGCTCAATTCGTCCGAGAATATCGGGGCAGAGTTTAAGCGCAATCTGTCCCGGCAGACTGCTGCCCTTGCCGAGCAATCCTCCGACAAATTTTAGAACCTTGCACACAATAATAGTAAATAGTTTTTTCATTTTGCCACTTCCTTAATCAAAGACAACCTGTGTTGCCTGTACATACCTTGTATATACTCTTCATCATTATACCACAATTTTATTTCTTTGAATATATATTCTTAAAATTATTTTTATGATCTCCAGTAACGGTAAAATCTTGACAGCCGTATAATTGTTTAATACAATAAGGGCAGACAATTTTGTGTAGGAGTGAACAAAATGAAGTCAAAAAACACAGCGGGGATTATAACCGTAGCCTTGCAGAGCATTTTTATTGTGCTTATGCTTGTTAATATAGGTTATTGCCTGTGTACTTTGCAGATGAAAATGTTTTTTACCACAATATACAATTCGGTATTCGGCTCATTTGCAAACTATTTTAAAACAGGAAATCAATATGACCTTGTCGTGTTTTTGATTTTGCTGATTTTTTTGATTGCATTAACAATGATTACGGCATATGCGCTTTTAAAAGATGAAAGTACAATGACAGAATGGATTTTTGTTTTAAACGGAGTCGTTTATTTGTCAGATTTGTTTATTGAAACCGATATGATAATGTTGATGCCGAAATTTTTCTTTTTTAATTTTATTATAATCTTTCTTATGCTGTTGTTGGTTATTTGGTCGGGAACTGCAAAAGTTTTTGGCAGAAGGGTTTATGTGAACACAAAGTTAATTCCCGACAGCTACTATCAATCTGATAAAGACTTTAAAAATCACGGGTACGAGTGCAACCGTGTTTTGAAAAATGTAAAAATAGCCTTAGTTTTTCAGGCAGGTTTCTTTTATATCAGCCTGTTCACAAAGTATTACGATATAGTGGGCTTGCTGTGGGTAGTAATTCTCTACGCAATCGGCTTGATAATTGCAGTTTCATATTTTGTCACTTCCTTTTCGGATTACAGAAAACTTTTGTCAAAATACGATTTCTTTGATGAAAGAACAGAAAAAGTCGAAAAAATTTCAAAATATGTAAAACGTGAAGGGATATCGTTAATTGCATACCTTTTGTCAGGTCTGTTTGTATTTTTATTTTAAATGTAAAGGTGGATTTATATGCAGCCGAAAAATAAAAAGATTATTTTAATAGCGGTAACAGCAGCTGCTGCAATTGGTGTGTTTTTGTTTGCACCGTTCGGCACACAGCAGATTGGAAACACTGTTATCAACGGAAATTATTATGATACGCCCCTCGAAGCGTATAATCACGCAGATGCAAGCTTTGATGTAAAAGAAGAAATTGCTACGGTTGACATAACAGAAAAATCTGCAATTTGGCTTGTATATACTGATGATAGCAATGAAGACACAATTGTTGTTGAGGGAATGTCAGTTGAAGATAACAAATACTACGACCTTGGAGATACTGCATTACTCAACTGTCAGAGCAGAAAAAATCCGCAAAGCAAGATTGAACTTGATAATTATATCGAATTTTCTGACGCTAAGGTTAATTATGAAGTGGTTATGAAGGATAACTATGACAAACTTGAAAATAAACCTGATTGCCTCAGCAAAGAATTGTCATATACCGACCAAAACGGCAACAAGACAGAATTTGTGTTTTTGTATCAGATTAGTGAAGACGATTGATTTATAATCGCAGGTGAATTTTTATGGATGACCAAATGGCAAATTTAGAAACAGTCGGAGAAAATCTTCGTTGGTATTTACATATTTATATAAATAATAAGTCGTATTGCCTTAGTAAAGATAATCCGAGCTTTAATATTGAACTGCCGCAGGGTAAGCATACAATGGTTGTAATCGGAACTAAAATGAAAGATTATAATCTTGAAAGCACTTTAAAATCAATGTCATTCAGTTTTAGACCTACATTGTTTCAAGGGTATAAAAACAGAGAAATTCTAAATCATATACTCAGTTGGAATAATAAAACAAACTTTTTTATTAAGAAAATTGAAATTGATATAAGGTCAAATAGTAAAATAAGTTTTTCTGTAGGAAATTATATCAGATACAACTTCTTTGATGCTAAAGAAGTTGTGAAAGATATTCATATTACTAAAAATGCTCATGTGAAAAGTGTTGCGGTTGAAAGTTATGATTTTGTAAGCAGAAAACAGAAGATAAGATATTACCTTGTTCAGTTGCTTTTGTTGCTGACAAAGTATGCTATAAATATCGATTTTGCTGTTTCGGAGATGTGCTTGGATGTACAGTATATAATAGATCCTGAATCTGTCAGTATTGTGTATGCAAGTCATGGTCACAAATTTAATATAATTTTCAGCAGTTTGTTTTTTGGTGCATATTTATTTAGATTTGTTTTTTACCTTGTAAAATGGATAAAATGGGTGAGAGATGACTCGGATGTCTTAAAACCTAACTAAGATGCAGTACAAATTTATGCAAAACCACTGTTGAACTTTCTGAAAATTATAACGGCGACTGTAAGCCCGCTGAAATTACCGAGGAGAGCCTGCAGACAACGAAATTTTCTGAAATATTTCTGAAATATTATAACAAATCAAAGCTGCCACAGAGTTTTCCGCGGCAGCTTTTTTGTTTGAATTTCGTTTGAATTTTCACTTTATCATTTCAAAAAATTCCTGTTTTGTCAAAAGCTTTGCAAAGCCGTAGTCACGACATATTTTTTGGCAAATCTTTTTTGTTTCATCGTCCATACCGCAGTCAAGGCAAATTACACAGTCATTTCTTCCTCTGCTTATCCATTTTACCTTTGCGGCAGCACTTCGCAAAATATATTCGGCATTTTCACATTTTCCGCTGATGGGAGCAACAAACATAACGGTATTATTTTTTCTGTTACGAAAGAGAAAAATTGTTAATTCACGGACAAATGCACAAATTCCGATTACGGCAAAAACAACAAGAAAAACAGCCGATACAACATTCATGTAATTCACCTCAGTACATTTTATTGCAGATGTTTCAAAGTGTGCGGTATAAATCCGTAAAATGCAGAAACAATATAAAAAGCGGCTAATCCGCAAAAATGAATGAGGAGAATGAATACTATGGAAAACAATGCATATTGTAACCAAAGCATTATGTGCTCGGTAACAAACTGTAAGCATCACAACAGCACAAAGGACTACTGTTCGCTTGAAGCAATCAAGGTTGGCACTCACGAGGCAAATCCGACTGTTTGTCAGTGTACAGACTGCCAGAGCTTTGAAGCAAAGTGCAGCTGCAAGTAATTTGATTTGAAGCTTACACCCTCAGCCCCTCGGACTGGGGGTGTTTTGGCTTTAAAAGGGGATGAATTTGTGGAGATTTTTTCATCGGTAATTTTTCAGATTGCGGTTTTGTTTTCGTTTATATTTATCGGTTTTACAATCCGACAGGGTGGATTTCTGCCGGAAAATTCAGCCGAAATTTTTTCAAAGCTTGAGAACAGAATTCTTATGCCCGCCGTTGTAATTAACACATTCCGCACCAATTGTACGGTAAAAAACATAAGCGAAAAATGGGTGTTCATTGCCTACAGCACTGGGGTTCTGCTGTTTTGCATTGCAACGGGATTTGTTGCGTCAAGATTTCTCGGCAAAACTGAATATCTGAAAAAGGTGTACCGCTATTCAATTTCCGTTTCAAATTTCGGATTTGTCGGAACTGCAATGGTGTCGGGAATATACGGCGCAGAAAGCATGGAGCTTTTCGACTATCTTATGTTCACTTTACCGCTTAATCTGTTTACTTATTCAATAGGAATTGCGTGGCTTGTGCCGAACGGACACGGCAAATTTTCAATGAAAAATTTTGTTAATCCGATTTTTGTTTCAATTTTTATCGGAGCAATTCTCGGTTTATTGCCGATTCCGAAATTCAGACTTGTCACAACAATAATCAATTCAACCGCCGCCTGTATGTCTCCGATTGCAATGATTCTGACAGGCTTTGTAATAGGCGGCTACAGCTTTGCAAATCTATTCGGCAAATGGCAGACCTATGTTGTTGCAGGAATCCGCCTTGTGTTTCTGCCAACGGTTTCGGTGCTTGTGTTAAAGCTTTTTAACGCACCTCAGGAGGCAGTTGTTGCAACACTTTGCGCAAATGCCATGCCGCTTGGACTTAACACGGTAATCATTCCGTCAGCCTACGGAAAAAGTCTCGATGACGGTGCAAGTATTGCGCTTGTGTCACAGCTGACGGCAGTTTTTACGATACCGATTTTGTTCTATATTCTGCTTTAACCCTTGATTAATTCCAACTCCATTGGTACAATATAGGTATAAAAATTTTGGAGGTTTGATTATGGAATTATCTGAGGCTTTAAATAACAGAAAAAGCACAAGACATTATATAGATAAAAAGGTTGAAAAAAGCCTGCTTGATGAAATGCTGTCAGCGGCAAATCTTGCTCCGTCGTGGAAGAACTCGCAGACACCACGCTTTTATGTTGCAACAGGCAAGAAAAGTAAGAATGCCGTAAGAGAGGCACTCCCTGAATTTAACAGAAAAAATTCAGAAAATGCGTCTGCATATATCGTGACAACAGTTGTTCTCAATCGTTCGGGTTTTGACAAAGACGGTACTGCCGTGACTGAAATCGGCAACGGCTGGGGATATTACGATCTCGGCCTTAACAATATGGCACTTTTGCTAAAGGCAACCGAACTCGGCATTTCAACTCTTGTTATGGGTATCCGTGACGGTGAAAAGCTCAGAAAAGAATTTGACATTCCCGTAACAGAGGCTGTTGTCAGCGTTATCGCAGTTGGTTACACTGATTCCGAAATCGTAAGACCAAAGAGAAAATCCGTTGAAGATTTTGCAAAATTTTATGAGGACTGAGAGGTTTACATAATGAGTGAATTTATCGAAAAATTGAAATCAAGAAGAAGCGTTCGCAGCTTTAAGTCTGAAATGCCGCCAAAGGAAGTTATTGATGAAATCATTTCCGCAGGTCTGTATGCACCGTCAGGAATGAACAGACAGCCGGTTATTATCGTTGCCGTTACAAACAAAGAAATGCGTGACAGGCTTTCAAGAATGAATGCCGAAATTATGGGAAAAGATGTTGATCCGTTCTATAACGCTCCCGTTGTTCTGATTGTGCTTGCCGATAAAGCAGCTCCTACATATTTGTATGACGGTACTCTTGTAATGGAAAATCTTATGCTTGCCGCCCATGATGAGGGACTCGGAAGTTGTTGGATTCACCGTGCAAAGGAAGAATTTGAAAGCAAAGAGGGCAAAGAAATTCTCAAATCACTCGGCATTGAGGGTGACTATGAGGGTATCGGTCACTGCGTTATCGGTTATGTGAACGGTGAATATCCCAAAACTTCACCGAGAAGAGAAAACCGTGTTTTCTATGTTGAATGAGGGAATTTGTTTTTTGAAAGGATTGAACAAGGTTGACTTTGCAACAGTTGAAATATGTTGTCACCGTTGCCCGCACAGGCTCAATGAGTGAAGCGTCAAAAGAACTTTTTATTTCCCAACCGGGACTTACAACATCAATTCGTGAGTTGGAAACGGAAATGGGCATAAAGATTTTTACACGCACAAACAAGGGCGTTGTAACTTCAAACGAGGGTGAAAGATTTCTCGGCTATGCACGACAGGTTCTTGAACAGGCAAGCCTGCTTGAGGGAGTGTATAAGTCGGGAACTAAGATAAAGCAGCAATTCTGCGTTTCAACCCAGCACTACTCGTTTGCAGTCAATGCATTTGTTGATCTTATCCGACGGTTTGCAGGCGAGGAGTACGATTTTTCACTTCGTGAAACCGAAACCTACGAAATTATTGACGATGTTGCAAAGATGAAAAGCGAAATCGGAATTCTTTATCTCAACAGCTTTAACAAAGATGCTCTGATGAAAATTATAAAATCAAAGTCGCTGACATTCACCGAGCTTTTTACGGCAAAGCCTCATGTGTTTGTATCAACCGACCATCCGCTTGCAGACAAAAAATCCGTTACAATGGAGGAGCTTGCCGATTATCCGTATCTCTCGTTTGAACAGGGGGAGCATAATTCTTTTTATTATTCGGAAGAAATTTTCAGCACGGTCGGGCGTACAAAAAATATCAGAGTGACCGACAGAGCAACCCTGTTCAACCTTTTAATCGGTCTCAACGGCTACACAGTTTGCAGCGGTGTAATCGACAATGAGCTTAACGGTGATAATATAACCGCAATCCCCCTTGATGAAGAGGGCAATATGAAAATCGGTTATATCGAAAATAAAAAGATTCTGCACAGTAACCTTGCCGAGGCATATATTAAGGCCTTAAAGAAACATATTTGATATAAGAAAAACTAATAGCAAACGGCTGATAACAAGTATTTTACAAGTCTGTGAATTCATAATATAATTAACTCATCAAATTTCCACGGAGGTATTTAAGATGAGTAAACAGCACACACCATTTAGATTTGAAACAGTAGGCAGCTTTTTAAGACCCGATTATCTTAAAAAAGCAAGACTTGATTTTGAAAACGGTAAAATCACAAAAGAAGAGCTTACCGCAGTTGAGGACAAGGCTATTCTTGACCTTGTTGCAAAACAGAAAAAAGCCGGTATAAAAGCGATTACCGACGGTGAATTCCGCAGAGCAACATGGCATCTTGACTTCATGTGGGGATTTAACGGTGTGGAACATAAGAAAACCGAAAACGGTGTTACATTTCACGGCGAACAGGCTTTGATTGACGATACATGGCTTTCGGGAAAAATTTCTGTAGACAGCCACCCATTTGTTGAACATTACAAATTTGTAAAGGCTCTTGAGGATGAAAACACAGTAGCAAAGCAGACAATTCCTGCTCCCGCACAGTTTTTCCAGCAGTTCATCATTCCTGCAAATATTGAAACGACAAGGAAGTTCTATTCGACAGATGAAGAACTTATCAACGATATTGCAAACGGATACAAAAAGGTAATCAAAGATCTTTACGATGCAGGTTGCAGAAATATCCAGTTTGACGATTGCACATGGGGCGTTCTTGTTGCGGAGGGTAGCGTAATCCGCTATGGCGAGGATGCAGATTTTAAGATTATCAGTGAGAAACTTCTCAAGGTAAACAACCTTGCAATTGAGGGTAAGCCTGATGACCTCGTAATCAATACTCATGTTTGCAGAGGTAACTATCATTCTGCATACTTCAGCAGCGGTGCATATGATCCTGTTGCAGAGAAACTTTTCGGTGAAGAAAATGTCAACGCTTATTATCTTGAGTTTGACGATGAGCGTTCAGGCGGTTTTGAACCGTTAAAATATGTGAGCGGTGACAAAAAGGTTGTTCTCGGTCTTATCACAACAAAGTCACCTGTTCTTGAGGATAAGCAGACTGTAATCAATCGTATTCATGAGGCGGCAAAGTATATTCCGCTTGACAGATTGTATCTCAGTCCGCAGTGCGGTTTTGCATCATGCGAAATCGGTAATAAGCTTACCGAGGAAGAGCAGTGGGCAAAGCTTGCTCTTGTAAAAGAAATTGCAGAAGAAGTTTGGAAGTAACTATATATAAAAAAGCCGACACTTTTGGAGTGTCGGCTTTTTATCTGTCATAAATCAGTCCTTGCGTTTTGAACTGAATTTGTATGATATAAGGTTGAGGACAAGGAAAAGTACGATTGCACCGATTGAGTACATCATCATAAATGTAAAATTCACTTCGTTTCCGAAAAGGTTGAGGTTGGTTGCAAACGCTTTTTCTGCCTCTGTGGCAAACATTCCGTGGTCTGCTCCTGCGAGTGAGGTCGAAATATCGTTAATGCATGGGCTGACAAGCACATTTCTTATCATAGCCG